>Ga0209825_1000959_pt1 | contig 15120 bp, 10 predicted proteins | sample EN8Hudsemesocosm_FD_184631 | JGI IMG/M metagenome (GOLD analysis project Ga0209825, IMG submission 184631) | Methane-oxidizing microbial communities from mesocosms in the Hudson Canyon - EN8B Hudson Canyon (SPAdes) (version 2) | ecosystem: Environmental > Aquatic > Marine > Cold seeps | place...
TTCCATGCTTCGAATGCAGCAACATGACCGCGTAAAAAGTTCTCCATTTGCTGATTGAGGTAAAACTGCAAAAATATTTGCCGTGACCAACTGAGTACCATGACGAAAGCCATTAAGGGGCGTTGTTACGTTCCGCTTTGTTTTAGGGTGGACGTTCCGGCCTATTTTGACCGAAACACCCTCATATATTCCATCTTTTAATAGGTTTTAGTTTTTAACTGCTTTCTCTCTTTTTTAAATGTTTACTTCATAATATCAATTGCCTCCATCACAATATCATCCGGCAAATGATTGATTTTCTTTTCAGTGGCCAGACGTAAGGCATTTTGTATAATTTGTCCTGCTATTCTTGGTTTTCCCTTTGATGCCATGCGTATTAATTCAATACCAGGGTCAGACAATAATTGCTGAGTTGCTCCTGCCTCTTCAAAGGCTTGTTTTAAAAGACTTAAAAAGCGCTGCTTTTCAAACACAGGCTCAAGCTTTTCTTTGACCTGTATGCGGCTGGCCAATGCCGCGTAAGGTTGTCGGTTTAATGTATTTTCTAACTGAGAATGACCTAAAAACCAGACGGTCATCATATCTTTAGAGTCGAAAGCAAAATTTAAAAAGGCGGGGAAGTCTTTAAAAAAATCTAACGGTAGATTATGGCTTTCATCAATGATCCATACGGGTAATATCGACTTGGTTTCAACCAATTGAGTTATGTGTTCTTTTATTTCTCTCCACAGCTGGGCTCTTCTATAAGTGGGTTCTAGACCAAATTCAGTGGCCAATTGCCGATAGATATCAAAGCGACCAAAATCTGTTTCAGCGAGATAAATGACTTGATAACGATGAGGGTTAAGCTTTTTGCTTAACTGTCGGATCCAGGCTGTTTTACCCACACCGGGGTCGCCTGTTAATAAACCGATGCCCGGTGATTCTAATAACCAGTTAAATCTTGAGTTTAGCTTTTCATGATGTCCATCTTCCCAAAGTATTTTTGTTTGTTTGCCTAAAGGGCAATGTGTGAGTCCAAAATGACGTCTGAACATAAGGGTTTTCTCCAAAATGATAGGTGTTTTTTATTTTTTTAGTGGCGTAGATTGAGGGATACTCAGCTGTATCTCTTGTTGTTCCTTGGCCAACTCATTCAATGATGTGAAAGGTGCTGTTGAGGGCGTGGTATTTGATGACTTGGCCCGCTTATAATTCCGATTTGCCTGTAAATCCAATGGTGTGATTTCACCGATGCGTTTGCCGTGTTCATCTTCAATATATAAAGCCTGTTTGAGATGAGGTTCGATGACCACTATGATGGTTTTTTGAGACAGACAATAAGGCACTTCGAAGTATTGCCCAGCATAAGAAATCGTGCCGTCTTTACGCACCTTGCGTTTAATACGGTGATAAAATAAGGCATCCAGCTGATGAGCATAAGTGCCTAAAGGTGTGATAAATTCAAGGTAGTTTTGCCATACTGCCAACGGTGTTTTACCATCCAGCGAACTATGCGGTGCTGGATGATAAAGCTGATCAATCCAGGCCCATAACAACATGTTTATCTCATCCAGTGAATAAATTTTTTGAGGATGAAGTTCAGTTAAAAACTGATCACGCAAAGTGCGATGCCAACGTTCCAATTTACCTTTGCCTTCAGGCGCATAGGGACGACAATAAATCAATTGAATGGATAATCGCGCACAAATACCTTGTAAACTATGGGCACGATAAGCCGCTCCATTATCAATCACTAAGCGTTTAGGTAAGCCACGGCGTAACAAGGCCTGTTTAAGCACGTACTCAATATCCAGAGCCGTTTCGCCGGGACAAAAGGCAGAATGCAAAATCAGGCGGGATTTATCATCCATTAAACTGACTAGATAACTTTTTTGTGTTTTGCCATTAATGACCACTTTAGGACCGTGCATGACATCGCCATAGATAATGTCGCCTGGATAATCGGCTTCAAAACGACGCAATTCTTTGGGTTGTGAGGTACCGATGGGGCGAGATAACCCACGACTTAGTAAAAGGCGATAGACGCTAGAACGACTTAAGTCATTAGCCCCCTGAAGCTGTTGCATCTGAACGAGTTTCAGTAAACTGTTAATAGAGCGTTTAGGATTTTCCTGTTTGGCTCTAATAAGGACAGTTTGTAAAGCTTCCGGTATTTTTGACTGTCCTCGGTCAATACGCCGTTTAGGCTCCAATGCATCAATACCGCGTTTTTTCCAGGCGTAATACCAGGCTTCAATCGTTTTTTCACTTAGCAAAGTATGCCGTGAACCGGGAATATCGTAATGTTTTAAAGCCAACTCTTTAACAATGGCTTTGAGCTCACCTCTAGCCAGGTTTTGTCGACTGACTAACTGACCTAAAACCGATAGTCGAAATAAAGCGACTGGATGAACAGGTTTCATAAATACAGCTCCAAATAATAAAAAAACCAGAGCTTAAACTGTTTATATTTCCAGCATAATGGCTAAACTATGTGGAGACCCCCTGATTAATCAGGGAGCCTATGTCGGGCTATTCCATTACGGCACAATCACCTCCGACTGATTCAATATCACCATGGCATGAGACAGTGTTTTTGAATCCAGCCAATGCAGCCAGAAGGGGGCGAGCTCTGAATAATAGCCAAGAGTAGCATCCTTACCGCAAAGGACTCGATGATGAACGGTAAAATTATCACCTAAGCAACTAACCCAACGTGAAAGTGTACTTCGAGCAGCAGGAAAAAGCTGATGTATGCTACGAATTGACCAGCCACTCAAACTTAACCACAAACAGGCTTGCTGTATAGCCCAGGGATACCAGCGTCTAGGTGCAATGCATTCAGGTAAAGTTGAAAAGGTACGTCGACAAGCAACACATTGGAACCGGGGGATTGGAATATCATTTTGTGATTCATCCCCCTGATTTAATCTATCTGGTTTACGGTAATAAAAACCATAACGCCAAATTGCAGTTTCCTGGCAATAAATACAAGCATTGGGACAATAAATCTCGGGATTTTGCTTTAGCGCATTAAGGTGTTGACGAAGGGTTAATATCTCTGACAATATGAGTCTCATAGGGCGATTTTTTTGAATTGGGGTTTTGGTCGACACCAATTATCAGAGATTTCGCCCTTTTTTTTGTATTTTATTTCGGTTTTTTCCGAGGAATGGTGGTATTAACCCCTAAAGGGTCGTGGAATATTTTTAGAGGTTAAGCCTTTTGTAATTCGGAGCGTAACAAAAACTCTATCGTCATCCTTTATCAGGTCATTCTCATCGCGTTGAATTATTTTTGTCATTGTTAGGATTAGATGCTGAAATGATCGATGTTAATCTTATAGCTGGTGAGCATAAGCTGGATGAGTTTCTAAAAAAGAATATCTTTGGTCAGGTTCCTGTTTTGGAGGACGGTGATATTACCCTTGCAGATTCAAATGCCATTTTAGTTTATCTTGCCAGCCAATATGATTATGAACATACCTGGCTACCGATAGAACCTGCTATAGCTGCTGAAGTGCAACGTTTTTTATCAATTGCTACTGGACCTATAGCTCAAGGTCCTGCTACAGCACGGAAAATCAATTTATTCGGTGCCAGGCTGGATCATGTTAAAGCCATTGAAGTGGCACATAACACCTTAACCACTTTGGATGAACATTTAGAAGGACGTGATTGGTTAGCCGCTGATTTTCCGACCATAGCCGATATTGCAAACTACTCATACATTGCCCACGCGCCTGAAGGTGATGTGTCTTTGCGGCATTATCCAAATATTAACGTGTGGTTACAGCGTATTGAAGACTTACCAGGTTTTATCCCATTACAAAGTTCTGTTATTGGATTAGCGGCCTAGTACATTGCATTAACTCATTTTCGACTAAAAACACATGGGAGTAAATCATGTCTGAATTCACTCGATATCAAATAAATACCGCTAAAAAAGAGTCCATCCCTGCTTTAAAAAAAGCAGAACAATTATTTGGATTTGTCCCAAACCTGATTGCTGCTTTAGCTGAATCGCCTGCGACTGTTAATGCTTATTTACAATTAAATAGGTTATTTGATAGCACTTCATTTACCTCAGTTGAGCGGCAAGTAATTATGTTAACTATTAGTCGTTATGCAGATTGTCAGTATTGTCTTGCAGCACATAGCACTATATCTAAAATGCTGAAAGTGTCAGATGAAAGGGTTAACGCCATTATTTATGGTCACCCAGTTACCGAACCTAAGCTTGAAGCCTTACGCATTTTCACCCACTTAGTCGTCGAAAAACAGGGGAAGTTAGCGAACTGGGACCTGACTAATTTTTATCAGGCAGGTTATATCAAACAACAGGTGTTAGAAGTGATTCTCGGTGTGAGTTTTATGACCTTAAGCAATTATGTCAACCATATTAATGATACGCCTATTGATATGGTTTTTGCTGGTCATATACCTGAGCCTCAGTTAACACAGCTAGCGGCCTAATGATGTTTATAGCTGACCTATATTTATATACCTGTATTCATCAACGTGCGGGGCTAAATAGCTTGTTTGTATTCGTAAACAACAATCATCGGATAAATATCAATGCTATTAAATTAAGAAATAAGAGCGCTACTCTTGGGGCGAAGGCTTTAGCCTTCAAGTGGTAATACATGAAGGCTAAAGCCTTCGCCCCAATTATTTTAATAACTTAACTTAATAACATTGGGTTAAATATCATATGAGCTACAAAACACATAGAGCCAATAAGCGTGGTTTGACAAAAAATGACTGGCTGACTAGCCATCATTCATTCAGTTTTGCAGATTATTACAATTCAAAGCGTATGGGAGCTGGTAAGTTACGGGTATTGAATGATGATACGTTATTACCTGAGCAAGGTTTTAACAATCATCCTCACAGTAATATGGAAATTATCTCGCTACCGCTATCAGGTGAACTATTGCATAAAGATCATCTAGGAAATAAACATGTGATTGCGGCAGGTGATGTTCAAATCATGTCAGCAGGGAGGCGTGTGATTCATTCAGAATTTAATCACTCCTCTAAGCAAAAGGTGAATTTCTTACAGATATGGGTCTTACCCAAGAAACTAGATATAGATGCCCGCTATGAACAAAAAACCTATGCCCAAAACAAGATAATCAACCGATTCCATCCCATTGTTTCATCGCTAATTGATGATGAAGATGCAGTCTGGATTAATCAGGATGCTATTTTATCTTTAGCTCAATTAGATGCTGATGTAACAACTGACTATCACACGATATTTGACCTGCCTATAGTTTATTTTTTTGTGATTTCAGGGGAAGTGACTATACAAGATGAGACCTTACAATCAAGAGATGCTATGTATATAAATCACACACAGCACATTAAAGTAAAGGCTAAAAAAAACAGTCAAATACTCTGTGTTGAAACTGTCCCATAATGACACACTAAACTAAAGGCCTTATTATTAAACCGATTAAACTTATGCCAAAAGAAACATCAGGTCATCGACTCTCACCTTCACCAAGTAATCACGATACACGCTATGATTATCTGATGTTACTGACTAATGATTAGATAGCCAGTCAACAACCCACAACAGACACAGAGTTTATACCCTAATGCTCACCTTAGAATAGTCCCTATTAACCTATAGCTAGTTTAGAAACCGTATGAAATAAACAAAAGACACGATTTATCTTATTATCATCTATAAAACAATGACCTAAGCCTACCAAAGGCTAGCCAGCTGTAAAACAACCGTATAAAATCATGTTTAAGTAATAAATAACATTGATTATGTAACATTCAATCACTCTCAAACAACAGAACAAGTGGACTATAAGAGGCCAAGAGGATTGCTGGCTCTAAAAAGAGGGGATAATTGATAAAAAAAGAGACCTTTATGGAGCATCGCAATGAAAATCCATAGGCTTCCTGAAAATGGATTAAATAATTCAAGTCAGATGCATCCATCAGGCTGTTCAGAAAAAAGCTATTTTCAATAGCGAAACGCATACCAAACAGTAAAAACGGGCTTGTCCAACCAACGGTTCAGATTGTGGCTCGCTTCGCGATCACAATCTAACCTTATTCGTTAGCATCTTTATTCTAAATGAAGAAAATCATTAAATAGTTGTAAAAGAGTTTGTCTTCCAAAACGACCATTTGCTGGTTTTATTTGTTTTTTCGTTTGATAGAGTATTACTGCTTTATGAGCTTCAGAAGGATCAAGTTCAGCAGTTCCGGTGTAATATCCCAGCTCGCCCATTACCTCTAAAACTCTAAAGGCTATTTCTCTTTTTTCATTCGGCCTCCATTCAAAGTTGATATTACCAAAACGTAAAATATCACTTTGTAAGACCATTAATTTAGGTAATAAACCACTTTCCTTCACACCACATGTATTTTTTTTATCTTGGCAGGACTCTAACTCCGAAGATATATTTTCAATCAAGGAACTTGAATCATTGTATTTATTTAGTAATGATTGAATTTTATTTTTAATGCCCGTAGGGTTATTGCTTCGCACTTCAACAGGCAATGAAGAATAAAATCTTGATAGAGATATGCTTTCTGAATCAAAAAATTCAAGTTTTTTATTGACGGTTATAATCGTTTCTTCTGGAGTAGCTCTTTGGATATCGTTTGGTAATTTAGATAAAATAGACGAAACCTTTTCATCGCAGTCATTACACATAAGTGGACGATTTACTAAGTTATTGATTTTTTCGATAGCTTCATCAACTGATTCTGATTTAATTTCTGATGGAAGCTTGGTTAAAAAATCATTTAATGGGTCTTCAAAAAATGCTGAACTTTGCCCTAAACCTATTAAAACACCAACAACTTCAAGTATTAATGCAGCATACAAGCCTTTAAGAAAGCCTTCTTTTATTTCTACCTTCTGAATAAGACCTAAAAGAGTTATTGTTGCTGTGGCAAGGAATATGAGTATAAATACCGAGAATAAAACCCACTGCATTGTCATTTGTTTTCTCCAATATTATATTGTTCTGAGTTAATAACTTGCTGTATCCAGCGTCAGGACTACGCATAACGATGTAATTTTTTTGCAAGATAAACTTTATAGGCTCTTTACCCCTCTTAGTTGATTTTGCTTGTTATAGCAAAAAAATAAAGCTCGGTGACTTCTGTACTCTTTGCTCTTCTTTTCTTCATTAAATTCCTAGGCAGTCGTTAGCGTTTCCTTTTTAAGCACTCAACTTGGCAAGCATCAAATGCTGTCAACCTAGGTCAGGGTGATAGTCCGCGGTAGGTGGAAGGGCAATTTTCCAATGTTCGCGATAGCGAACGGGGCTAAAATTGTTTCCCGAAGAACATCCTACATTTCCCCATCAAATTTTGCTTTTTCTCAGACTTATATTTTCCGTGTCCGAGTTAGCTTTTTCACATCAAACATTAAGTCACAACACTAGCTTCTGCTCTTTCAACAACAGATTTTTTTCCACTTATTATGCTCAAAAATAGAAAAAAAACCAGTTATTATCCCAATCTGTTAATCTTTAGCTTTAGGACAAGTTTTCATTGAATGGAAATGCTTAAAGCTGATTACTCTATACGGGATAACATGCATTTCTAACAAGATAAACAAATCAGGGTAGCTTACTTTTCCATCATCTGAAATTAAGATACTCCATTTACACAGAAAACACATGCCCCAAATGGGTCAAAATTTAAATTATTTTTCACGTGGCCCGATCCGATATGAGAAGATTATAATTGTATGACTGCTCATGGCTAGCTACTGCCGGTTTTATGATCTGAAAAGTAAGTTCTTCAAAGAGTGATATCGCACTCTAACCTACCAGTTGATAAAATCAATTTTATAGAACAACATTAATTAACCTGTCAGCTTCACAAGCTGAATTCAGAAAACGACTTGGTTTTTTTCACAGCTACAACCGATCCATAATAAGAACCTGACAAATTGAGTGCCAAGCATAAAACTTGGTATTGATTCCTGTATTCACTATTAAATCGCACGCAATCATGAATTATAGAGCCTCCAGTGTAATGAAAGCCCTCAATTCAACAATGTAATTACTAACGATTATTAAAACAAGTCGAAGAAAATACATTGTAGTTTTGATCTAATAAGAGTAGATTCTTATCGTATCACTAACGCATTGTGTCTTTCAAAATGGAGCAAATTCAATGGCTAAGTTTCTTCGCAAAGAGGATGTCAAAGCGCTTAACTATCTCGTAGAAGGCTATATTGCTTTTCTCGATGACCGTGGTCTATCTTCAACCCCTGCGGCTCAAGAGTTAATCGATGCTTATGGCGATATAAGTGAAGAGGGGAATACAGTTTCAGTGATTGCAGATTGTGTTACAGCAGCTGCAAAATTAGATGCCTCTTGGGCTGGCGCACTTAATGCAATTGTTTCAAGCGGTATTCGACAACTCAACTACCCATCTTCGTGGCGGGTGGCGACCACCAGGTCTGCGCAGGACTATATTACAAGAAACCCAGGGACTCCGATCGCAGTCTCTGGCGGTCCAACAGTTGCGACATGGGTCTGTCCTGGTCTTGGCGTGCCAAGTCATCCCGCCCATGATGCTCTACCCATTAATTGCACTGTCGATCACGATACACCCGTTGTATGGCATTGGAACAATTTTGGTTATGATACAACCAAAATAGAACGGACTGAATGGTACCATGACGCATCAAACCATGTGATTATGTGTGGCTCTTGTAATAGTGCAAAAAGCGGCGGCGGGGTGTTCTACAACATCGTTACTGGTAATAACTACAGCAACTAGTCATCTTTCAATATGCTATTTAAGGAAAGATCTCTTCCTCGTCATCTCTACATAAAAACTTGTCAATCATAGACACAATCTTCATCAGAATTCCAAAGTAAGGGGCGCCCCCAATGTCATTAAGTTAAGGACAAGGTTGGGTTAGCGATAGCGTAACCCAACAAGTCTTTGAAAAATGGTGGATAACGCTAGCGCTCATCCACCCTACAAAAGATAAAATTCCCTTAACTTAATGGCATTGGGACAGACCCTATAAATAATTTTTTTCAATAGGCTCTTTACCCCTCGTTGCCCCCAACAAAGTGATAGATACAAATGTGTACTTATCTGGAATGATAGATAATATCTAATCAAACCAAAATCATTAGTCCACAAAGACCATTTATCACTGTTTATTGATACGCAATGAATTAGCAATCACAGAAACAGAACTCAAAGCCATTGCTGCCGATGCTACGGTTGGGCTTAGTTTTCCTGCTACAGCAAAAGGTATGGCGACTGTATTGTATGCTAAGGCCCAGAACAGGTTTTGTTTGATATTACTCAGTGTTTCTTTGCTAATGCGCATCGCATCGTATACTTTAGTAATATCACCATGTAGCAAAACCAGATCGGATGATTCAATAGCAATATCACTGCCTTTATCAATTGCCAAACTCAAATTTGCAGCCGCAAGGGCGGGTGCATCATTTATACCATCTCCGATCATGGCAACTTGAAATCCCTGATGCTGTAAATCTCTAATGATCTGTAATTTTTTCTGTGGATCAGCCAGTGCAATAACCTTTTCTATACCTACTTGATTGGCGATATGCAGTGCAGCGGCTTCTGTATCTCCAGTAACCATTAAGGTGTTGATATTTTGATTGTGTAGCTGATTGATCACATATTCTGCATTTTTTCGGATCGGATCAGTGAGCGCAAATAAACCTGCCGCTTTGTCATCTATAGCAAGGTAAATCAGTGTTTTACCTTGTGCCGAAAGTTTTTTAGCAGTCGATTGTAAGCTACTGAGTTCTATATTTTGTTTTCTTAGCCATTGCTCATTACCTAACAATACGCGTTGTTTATTAACCGTCGCCCGGATACCCTGATCTGGCATACTATAAAAACGAGATGATTTTAATAATTCAATATCACTCTGTTTAGCATGACGAACGATTGCCTGAGCTAAAAAATGTTCTGATTTAAATTCTGCAGACGCAGCTAATTGGATTAAAAGTGTGTCCTCTAGCGAGGATATATTGAATAGCTCCGTTACAATAGCATTGCCTTCGGTAATAGTGCCCGTCTTATCAAAAATGACAGTATCAATACTTGCAGCAGATTCCAATGCTTCACCGTTACGGATATATATACCGCGACGTGCTGAGCGTCCCGTGCCGACCATGCTGGCAGCGGGTGTAGCAAGCCCTAATGCACAAGGACATGAAATAAGCATTACCGCAATCGAATTAGCGAGTGCATGGGCAATTGTTTCACCTTTCCATATCCAGCCACCGAAAGTTGCAGCTGAAAGTACGATAACGGAGGGAACAAAAACAGCTGAAAACCGATCCACTGTCGTCTGGATTGATAATTTGGATGTCTGAGCCTGATCGACCATACGAACTAAACCCGATAACACAGTATCTCGACCCGTTGCAGTGGTACGAATTTCTAATGCACCGCTGCCATTAAGACAGCCATTTAAGACTTGATGCCCTATTTCTTTAATACACGGCGTTTTAGATCCACTAACCATCGATTCATTAACACTGGAAAGTCCATTGACCACAATGCCATCAACAGGAATTTTCTCACCTGGACGAATTAAGATAATATCCCCAACGCTAATGTCTTCGACATTAATCAGGCTTTCTATATCATTTTTAAGTAAGGTAGACTGCTGTGGTTGAAGGTCAACCAATTGACGAATATCTTTAACCACTTTGTTTTTTGCGACCTCTTCCAGATACCGACCTAGTAGAACAAAATCTATAATAGCGGTCGCAGCATCAAAATAGACGTGACGAGTTGGTTTAAATAATGCAGGAATACTATAGCTGTATGCTGCACCAACGCCTAAGGCAATTAAGCTATCCATATTGGCTGAACCTTGCCGAGTTTGAGCTAAGGCTTTTTTAAAAATATCACGACCACCAAGTGCAATAGCCGAAGTGGCAAAGATAGCTTGTACCCATAATAAAGAACGAGATTGGCTTGCAAATAAACTCAGTATTGATACAGGTAAGCTTAGAAAGCCTAGTATTTTAAGATGTGATTTAGCAGACAGTAAATGTTCCTGTTCCAATGTGAATGCTAGTTTCCGCTGACTTAATGTATCAATTGAAAAAGCCTGATAGCCATTGTCATTAACGATTGTAAATAGTTCTTTTGTAGAGAGATAGCTAGTCACCCTGGCTGTTTCGGAAATATAATTGATATTAACGTGAATAACGTCAGACTGGCGTTGTAATAGTATCTCAAGAAATAAAGCACATGATGCACAGCTCATACCAGCAATGCCAAAAACAATGTCTTCTAAGGGGTGATTTGCATGTCGGCTTTTATGTTCTAAGGCATGAATCGTAGCAAGGGGCTTCTTGCCAAGGTTATCTAACACTGAATCAAGAAGAATAAGTAGGTTGTCTGCAGGTAAAAGCTGTGGGTTGAACTCAATTTTAACTGAGCCAATCGCTGGAACGACTTTCACTTGCTCAATGCCTTCGCGTTTAAGTAATAAAATAACCAGAATATGGGTGCGTTCAGGGTCTTTACATAAACTAGGCACGACAATGCGAAGTCGGCGCTTTAGCTGATGAGCTATTGAAAAGTGATTAAAACGATTAGCTTGTTCCATGATATCCCTCTTCAATGATTATTCCAGATAAGAATGATAGGTTTGCATGCCACCAGATAAGTTTTTAACATGAAAGCCATGTTGTTGCAAAATACGGGTGGCATTATAAGCGCGTTGACCCACGCCGCAAACGACCCAGACCTCACGTTCACGTGATAACTCGTCCAGCCTTTCACGTAAAGAGTCTAAAGGGACATTAATGGCATTAGGTATATGTTTGTTTTCAAATTCAGCAACCGTGCGCACATCAACAATTTGTGCCTGCTGATAGGGATCATCCAGAATCAATGACAGTAATTGATCAGCTTCCTCTTGGTTCTCAGTGTCAACAACCTGAACATGACTTTCCATCAATTCTTCCCAGCGTGCCAGTGGGTGGTTGTCGCGTAACTGATTGGCTGCCAGCATTCCCGCCAGGTTCACTGGATCTTTAGTCGCTCCAAATTGTGGGGCATAGCAAAGCTCGGCTTCCTCAAGATCATAGACCGTTGCATCCATTTGAATAAAGGCAGATATAACATCAATACGTCGTGCTACCCCCGCTTCACCTAATGCCTGAGCACCTAATATTTTGCCATTCGTACTGTCATAAATAAGTTTCATATGAATAGGTTTAGCACCAGGGTAATAACCGACATGATTACTAGGGTGCAGGTAGACTTTTTCATATTGTGTATAGCCAGCTGCTTTCAATTGCTTCTCATTCACCCCGGTTGTTGCCACTGTCATGTCAAAAAGCCCGCATACCGAGGTGCCTTGTACACCACGATAACTCATGTTTGTTGATGCCCCCGCAAATTCATGACCGACTATATGTGCAGCAGCAAGCCTGCCTTGGCGATTGGCGGGTCCTGCTAATGGAAATAAATGCCATTCCTTGGTGATAACATGACGCACTTCGACCATATCACCCACAGCCCAGATATTTTCATCGCTGCTTTGCATATGTTCATTCACTCGCACACCGCCATGATCACCAATTTCCAGCCCAGCCTGTTCGGCTAATTCGACTCGAGGTTTTACACCTATGGAAATCATCACCGCATCGGCAGTAATCGCATCACCATTTTCTAAGGTTAAGTTTAATGCTTGCTCAGGAGTTTGTTGAAATTTGCTAACCTTGCTATTGAGACGGCAGTTAATACCCTGTTGCTTGATATGTTTTTCAATATAACTGGCCATTTCTTTATCGAGCGTTGGCATTAATTGATTGGATGATTGCAGCAGGGTAACTTCTACTCCCCTTTTTGTTAAATTCTCAGCCAGTTCCAACCCAAGATAACCCGCCCCCATGACGACAGCCTGTTTTATATTTTCCAGTGCACTACGTATTTTTCGACTATCAGGAATCGTGCGTAAAGCATAAATACCTGGCAAATCAATGCCTTCAATATCAGGCCATACAGCTGAAGCCCCGGTAGAAAGGACTAGCGCATCGTAGTGTTCAACTCGGCTCTGACCACTTAGCAGATCATTAACCACAATCGATTTATTTGCTTTATCTATAGAGGTGACCTGGCTATCAGTACAGACTTGAATATTAAAACGGTTTTTAAATAATTCAGGGGTGGCGACTAATAATTTATCTTCTTCAACAATCACATCACCAATAAAATATGGGAGCCCACAATTGGCAAACGAGACATAAGAACCCATTTCAAAAATGATAATTTCACAGTGTTCACATAATCGCCGGATTCGAGCAGCACAAGTTGCGCCCCCAGCAACACCACCGACTATTAAAATTCGTTTATTTGCCATAACCGTCATTTCCTGTTGCTATGTTAAAAAATAGATCACTTTAATCGGGAAATCGACTACCCCGTTTATAATTTTTATTAGGCAATTTTCTGACAATCCCTTTATACAAAAATGCTTTCAGCTGCTAAATGATAGTTAAATTGCCAATTATTTAGCGGCCTACCCTCAAAAACTTTACATTGATTTCACTATATATTTTCTTAAATAAGGCTATCAACGTATTTGTGATACATGTCTGTTTAGTATGTTCATGACTGAATCTACTTAGATTCCTATAACAAGTGACACTCAACAGGTGTTATCTACCCATAGCTAACTGTGGCCTTTAGGTGGAAATAGCCCTGAAACAAGTTACTTTATTGGTTATTCTCTTTTTAATTTCGGGTTCTATTTTTTCCTTAACAATATTGTAAGCAGAATTATTTGCTTTTAGAATTATTGCAAAATGCAATAGCCTACATTTGTAACAAGAAACATCGCGATGCAATGGGCATTGCAAGACCAAATCCTGTGCGACAGTGAGCAACAGGAAGTGCACCTTATATCGTATGTAACAGAGCAACGCGGAAGTGGTGGCCGAGTATATCTTTGTTATTTTAATTTGATGCGCTTCATCCCTCAGCACATCCTATGAATATTTCTCAGCCCCCACCCTCTATTCCATCAGAAGATGACTTAAGAGCAAGGCGCTCCAACATTTTCCTGGCAGACTTGCCAGATTATTTACCCAAACTATTGGGTACCGATCTAAGGAATGCATCAAAGCTGTCAAATACATACTGCAAATTATTATATAAATAGCGCATATCAACCATCGCGGCCTTGCCTCGAGGGTCTGTCAGCATTGTCCCTAATTTAACGGCCTGCTCCGGAAAAACAGCCGATTCAGTGACATTAGACCATCCCACTTTACGCGTTCGATACTTTCGACCAACGTTAGCATCACAAAAAACCTTATGTTTGCTGTAAAATTTCTGCTGCAGATGGTTCCATAATAATTCAAACCAATGCTGTCTTGCTGTGCTAATCCTGTTAACAAAAGTGTTGGTGCTAAAAAACTGGGTCATGGGTGTATTTCGGCCATCACCTCCCTGCCAGTCACTAAACTCATTTGAGAGAGCATCGGGTAATAGCGCTGTTTTATTTAGAGGAAGCCTACCATTTGTACTTGCATTCAGAAAAAACTTGGCACTGCTTGCCGAGACTTTAATAGAGTCTGGCGGGTCTTCTGTTAAAACCGTTCCCTTTAATGTGCTGTCTTTCATTGCCTGAATAACACGAATGGTTGATCCATTACTCAGATGTTTAATCATCCCTGCACACATTTCACAGGGTTCTAGAGTGGTATATAGTGTGGCTCCATCTGGAATTTTACCCCCCGTCCCTTTAACAAAACTAAGTAGGGTATTCACCTCTGCATGACGCCATTTTCCACTTTGATTAGTGTTAACGCCCCATGACAACACGGTACCGAACTCATCAACAAGTAATGAAGCAATATTCTTGCCGTAATGTGCAGCAGATCGATTTCGCTCATGAAAACCAGATCGCCCAAAGGCACGTCGGGCCATTTCCATGACCAAATACATGAAAAATTCATCAAGAACGGAGGCATCTGTTATCAAAGTATTCATTGGAAGGTCTTCGATATTTGCTGGAACTTCAAATTCATGCCGCGGTTTCAACGTTGTATGGGTAGTAAAAACAGTCTTTAATTGCTCAGAGAGTGCTGTATCGGAGCCGAAAGAGGGCTCTTCAAAC
>Ga0209825_1000963_pt1 | contig 15068 bp, 14 predicted proteins | sample EN8Hudsemesocosm_FD_184631 | JGI IMG/M metagenome (GOLD analysis project Ga0209825, IMG submission 184631) | Methane-oxidizing microbial communities from mesocosms in the Hudson Canyon - EN8B Hudson Canyon (SPAdes) (version 2) | ecosystem: Environmental > Aquatic > Marine > Cold seeps | place...
GCTCAGGCGTTTTATCGGGTTTTATTAAGAAATGAAAAAACCGTGCCTTTTTTGACTAGCGCAATGGTTGAAGAGCGCTTAGTGGAATCAATGCAAAAATGGGTTATAGAAATTTTCCATGAATATGGCTCAGAAGAACAAATAAAAACGATTATTGAACATCAAGTACAAATTGGACATGTGCATGCACGTATTGATTTGCCGATGAGTATGGTTAACTATGCCGCGCGTGTTTTGAAAAATAAATGCAGTGAACAGCTTTTCCAGGCCGATATTTCGGGGCAGGTTTTGGCAGAAAGCCAAGATCTTATGCATCGCTTGGTTGATACCATGGTGGCCTTGATTAACGAAAGTTATTTGTTAGATACCGTCGCCAGTGAACAAAATGCTCAGTCCTTCCGTATTCAAGTAACGTTTCAAAATTTGGCATTTGATTGTGAACGTCAACGTGTATCACTATTAGATTGGACGCGACAACTTTTCTTAATTACCCGAGAAAAGGATATTGATAGAGAAACTGTTCCGAGTTTGCGTCATTCAAACTTTGGCTTATGGTTAACACATAAAGGCGCGTTGATGTTAACAGGGCGTAGTGAGTTAGGTGTTTTGATGGAATTTATGTCTGTGACTAGTGAGCTTAGTGAAGAGCTGATTGAAAGTTGTGGGCAGGGTGATGAGGAAAAAACAAAAAGGCTACTTAATCAGATTAATGATGAAGTTTCACGAATTATCTGGTTATTAGGTAAAACTGCACAAGAAATTATTGATGTTGAAAGTGGGCGTGATGCGTTAACGCATTTATTTAACCGACGGTATATTGACACTGTTTTAAAACATGAAACAGAGTGCAGTCTTAAATCGAAGATGCATTACGGCATTTTATATTTGGATATTGATCATTTTAAACGGCTTAATGATCAATACGGACATGATGCAGGGGACTTAGTCTTACAACAGGTGGCTAATATTCTGATGCAAAGTGTTCGTATTGGGGATTTTGTTTTTCGTTATGGGGGGGAAGAGTTTTTGATTGTTATTACGGACATTACAGCGGATCAGATTGCCCGTATCGCGGAGAAAGTAAGAAAAATGATTGCAGAAAATAAATTTAAACTCCAAGATGAAACTGCGCTGACTGTTACGGTGAGTGTTGGTGCGGCTTTTCATGACGGACATCCGGATTATCAACGAACAATAAGTCGTGCCGATGAAGCTTTATATTTGGCTAAAGATAGTGGTAGAAATAAAGTGGTGGTGAGTCCTTAATTATATATTATAATCAATAAGTTATTAGGTATTTTACGTAATTAAAAAAATTCAAAAGGTAAAATTTATGGAAATTAAAAGATATATTGGCAGTAATCGTTTATTTAGTTTAATTATATTAGTCTGTATGAGTTTTAATTTGTCAGCGGAGACTAAAATTGCGATCCTTGAGTTTGAACTTAAAGATATGACATTAGCGCCGCGAATACCGGCTGAAATTAAACGCACGGCATCGATAAGGCCATCACTGGAAGCAGAGCTTCAGTCGGCAGATTACACCATTATTTCTATCGACCTAGAAAGTCAAAAAGCTGCAGATAGTGGGGTTGGCTATTTATTTGACCATCATGATGTTGCTGCCAAATTGGCAAAGCAATTTGGGGCTGATTATGTGCTGGTTGGACGACTGCATAAACCGAGTTTTTTGTTTTCCTATTTAATGGGGCATTTAATCAGAGTGAGTGATGCCAAATTGATTGGTAACTATATCTCAGAGGCAAAAGGGCCGAATATTAAGCTAACAATCAAAACGGTCGAAAGCCTTGCGGTTAAAATTGATAAAACGCTTGATAATAGCTACACACCGCCTCCGCCTAAAAAACAAAGGTAATAGCTATATAATTAATGTTACGCAGAGTCCCTATTTTTTCAATCTTGATTATATAAAGATTAAAGGTTACAACTAGGTAACATCAGTAGCCCGTATGAAGCTTGCGCAATACGGGGATTCGACGCACTGTTTATCCCGTATTCCGTACCTCCATACGGGCTACGATGGCTATGGCTACTTTGCTTTTAGCATAGGCGAAAAAACTATTTTCACACGGTATTATGTAAAGCAGACTTCAGTCTGCTTTATATGAAGGCTAAAGCCTTCGCCCCAGATAATAACCTCTGTATTGTTAGCTGTTCTGCGTAACATCAGTTAGGTCCGGTAAATCGTCTCAATCAAGTGATAGCCAAATTTAGTTTTAATCGGGCCATGCACTTTGAGTACCGGCAGTTTAAATACCACATTATCAAATGCTTTTAGCATGGTGCCGGGTGCAAACTCTCCTAAATTCCCACCTTGCTTGGCGGAGTTACATGTTGAGTGTTTTTTAGCGAGGCTTTCAAAATCAGCGCCTTTAGCTAATTTTTGTTTTAGCATCTCAGCTTCTTCTTTGGTTTTTACTAAAATATGTCGTGCGCACGCTCTGGCCATAATGATTCACTTTAAGCTGAAAGGGGGAGGCATAGTTTACACTTGCTACTTGGATTTTGCTTACGCTTATTTCAAGGCTATGTCACCGTTAAGTGTGGAAAAACAACAACTCTTAAAGCCCTCCCTTGCTGGGGAGGGTTGGGTGCAATGCTGTTGACTTAAGCCCTCCCTTGCTGGGGAGGGTTGGGTGCAATGCTGTTGACTTAAGCCCTCTCTTGTTGGAGAGGGTTGGGTGAGGAGAATAAAATCATGCCTTTATAACTCCCCTCATCCCAACCTTCTCCCTTTGGAGAAGGAGCTTATTCTTAAGTCAACAGTATTGAGGGTTGGGTGGGGAGAAGTTAAAATAAGATATTGCAAGTTTCTCTTAATTACTGACAAAGACATGAAAGAAATATTGATAACATACTTTCTATTTCCCCTCACCCAACCCAATCATGTTGGGCTATCCCTGCCCAACACCCTGCGGGTAAATGCAAATACGATCCTGTCGTATTTGTCCCTTTGGAGAGGGCTTTTAAGAACAAATGTAATTAAAAAAACCCACACTTAACGGTGACATAGCTTATTTCAATGATACTAAAACAAGATAAACGGGAGCTACCGTGCGCAAGCTTCATACAGGCTACTTATTATCTTAGTTTCCACGTTTTCCAATAAGAATAAATAACCGGGAAAAGTACTAAAATAATTAATAGTGATGAGATGATCCCGCCTACCATTGGTGCAGCAATACGTTTCATGACATCCGAGCCAGCACCCGTGCTCCATAAGATAGGCAGTAATCCAATAAATGAGGCGAGGCTGGTCATCAACATGGGGCGTATGCGCTGGCTGGCACCGCTGATAATAGCTAGCGTAAGCCCCGACTTTGTGACCAAGGCAGTGGTGTTTTTATAGTTTTGATAACTTAAATCTAAATATAGCATCATCAGTACGCCCATTTCAGCCGCTAGTCCTGCAAGTGCTATCATTCCGACCCAAACCGCAATGCTTAGATTGTAGTCGAGTGCATACAATAACCAGATTGCGCCGGTTAATGAAAACGGAATGCTTAATAGAATGATCACTGCTTCTGCCATTGAGCCATGGTTAATATAAAGCAGAATAAATATGATCAATAAAGTGAGAGGGATTAAAATGATTAGCTTAGATTTTGCGCGCTCAAAATACTTAAATTGTCCTGCCCAGTCGATTCTTACGCCTTGAGGGAGATTAGCTTTTTCGCTAAGCACTTGTTTAGCGGTGGAGACATAATCCACAATGCCCACATCGGTCACATCAACAAAAACATAAGTCACCAGTTGGCCATCTTCATTACGTAGCATGGGTGGGCCGGTTTCAAAGCTTAGATCCGCTACTTGCGTAATGGGAATATGTGCGCCACTGGCAGTAGGGGGGCGAATACGCTCTAAAGCGTCAGGATTATCTCTAAATTCACGTGCATAACGTAAATTAACCGCATAGCGTTCACGCCCGTCAAAGACTTTAGAGACAGTGAGGCCACCGACGGCTGTCATAATTACATCTTCTACGTCCTCAACCGTCAGCCCATAGCGAGCAATTTTATTACGATCAATCGTAAAATCAAAGAAGTATCCACCGGTTAATCTTTCTGCATAAATACTGCGCGTGTAAGCTTTGGTACGTTGATCTTGTTGTAATAGTTGCTCTATATTAATGGCGGTTTTTTCTATGGTGGCTAAATCATCACCAAAAACTTTAATACCTAGACTGGAGCGTATGCCAGTCGCTAGCATTTCGGTACGGGTTTGTATGGGCATCCACCAGATATTTGGCATGCCGGGGTATTGCAACTGCTCATCCATTTCAGCCAGTAAGGTGTCCCAATCCATACCTTCTCGCCACTGATCTTTAGGTTTTAAAGTAATCACGGTTTCTACCATCGATAAAGGCGCAGGATCGGTTGCACTGGTAGAGCGGCCAATTTTCCCAAAAACACGTTCGACTTCGGGAAATTGTTTTAATTGTTGATCCATACTTTGTAAGACTTTACCGGCTTCGGTGATGGACATACCGGGTAGGGTGGTTGGCATATACAGTATGCTACCTTCATTCAGCGGTGGCATAAATTCGCTACCTAATTTTAAAAAAGCAGGAATCGTCGAAAGTAAGGCAAGTAGAGAAACTATTACAACGGCGGCACGCCAGCGTAAAGCAAGGCGCACAATGGGTTGATACAGCTTGATTAAAATTTGATTTAAGCGATTTTGGCTGGCGGGGATTTTTCCGCGGATTAATAAAACCGATAAGGCAGGCGTTAAGCTAATTGCGAGTAAAGCGGCAAAGCCCATAGAATAGGTTTTTGTATAAGCGAGTGGAGCAAATAATCGGCCTTCGGTGCCTTCTAAAGCAAAAACAGGGATGAAGGCTAAGGTAATAATTAATAAAGAAAAGAAAATGCTAGGGCCCACTTGCTGCATGGCTTGAATAATGACTTCACGGCGCGTTTTATCGCTACTGTTATTTTCAAGTTGCTTATGGATATTATCAATCATAACGATTGCGGCATCGACCATCGCGCCAATCGCCACAGCAATTCCACCTAAAGACATAATGTTGGCACTGAGTTGCTGTGCAGATAAAGGAATAAAGGCGAGTAGGATCGCAATGGGCAGACTGATAATCACGATAAGTGAGGATTGGAAATGCATTAAAAACAGCATAATCACCACTGAAACAATCAATATTTCTTCAAGTAAGGTGAGTTTTAGCGTGTTGATTGCATCATCAATTAATCCCGAACGGTCATAGGTAGTGATAATTTCTACGCCATCAGGCAAACTACTTTTCACTTCTGTTAAGCGTTGTTTAATGCGATTGATGACGTCTAAGGCATCTTCTCCATAACGCATAATAACAATACCGCCGACGACTTCACCTTCACCATCCAATTCAGCCAAGCCTCTGCGTAGTGCAGGGCCTAAACTTACTTTGGCAATATCCTGTACGGTAACAGGGATGCCTGTTACGCTAACCGATAAAGCAATGCGCTGTATGTCATCGATTGATTTAATATAGCCTCGGCCACGAATAAAATGCTCATGGCCGGCAATTTCTATGACTCTGCCACCTACATCATTATTAGAGCGTCTGATTGCTTTAGCGACTTGGTTTAAAGTTAAGCCATAACTCGCGAGTTTATTCGGGTCGATAGTGATTTGATATTCTTTTTCAAAACCACCAATAGCAGCGACTTCAGAAACCCCTTCGACGGACTCTAGCCAATAACGTAATTTATAATCTTGCAAGCTACGCAAATCAGCCAGGCTTTGTTTACCCGATTTATCCACTAAGGCATATTGATACACCCAGCCAACACCGGTTGCATCGGGCCCTAAACTGGGTTGCACACCATCCGGTAAGTTAGAGGATGCGGTATTGATGTATTCCATTACGCGAGAGCGTGCCCAGTAAATATCTGTATCGTCTTTAAAAATAACATACACAAAACTTAAGCCCATAAAGCTTTGACCACGCACAAATTTAACATTTGGTGCTGAGAGCAATGCCGTGGTCAGTGGGTAAGTAATTTGGTCTTCAACTAAATCAGGGCTACGCCCCGCCCATTCGGTATAAATAATAACTTGGACGTCGGATAAATCAGGAATCGCATCTAAAGCGGTATTTTGTAAAGATCGATACCCCCAGCTAGCGAAAAGCAAAGTGATGATTAATGTTAAAACAGCATGGCGCGCGCAGTAGCCGATAATCGAGGCAATAACACCCTGAGACTTTGAATTATCTACCATTGTGCTAGCCCTGATTTAAGCTTGCTTTCAGCGGCAATTAAAAAGTTGCCAGAGGTAACGACACTATCACCAAAATCTAAGCCATCGAGCACTTCAATCATGCCTTCATTACGTACGCCGGTTTTGATTTTTCTGGGTAATAAGCGCCCATTTCCTAACTCAATAAATACAATGCGTTGTTTGCCTGAATAAATGACGGATTGTTCAGGGATGACTTTACGTCTGCCTAGATCAGCCTGTAAATTCATGGTGGCAAATTGATTGGGTTTTAATAGCCCCAGATCATTATTAAGTGGCACTCGAATAATGGCACTACGGCTTAGCGGATTTAATTCAGGTGCAATGTAACTTACTTCCGCGGTATAAGTTTGTTCAGGGAGATCAGGGAAGGTAATAGAGGCTTGCATGCCTACTTTCAGCCAAGGTAAATCGGATTCATACACTTCAGCTTCTAACCAGACAGTAGATAAATCAGCAATACGCAGTAATCGCGAACCTAATTTGCTCGCTGAGCCGGCAACAATGTTTTTTTCTATCACGGTGCCCGTAACGGCGGATGTAATAGGTAAATAATCGATACTTCGCCCGCGTTGTTGTATGGCTTTAATTTGTGCAGCTTGAATATCCCAACGCGATAAACGCTTACGTGACGCTTTACGCAATCCATAGGAATGCTTTTGTTTTAAGCTTTCTAGGTATTCATCTTGTGCGGCGATTAGTTCAGGGCTGTACACAGTAAATAAAGTATCGCCTTGATTGATTTTTTTACCGATGTAATCGGCATTTAGTTCGCCTATCCAAACATCGTATTTTAAGGCAATATCGGTAATTTTTGATTGGTTATAGCTAACCTTAGCCATCGCAGGAATGGTTTTTATTATGTTTTGGCAAATGACTTCTGTGGTGGTCACACCAATCAATTGCTTGCGATAATTATCAATCTTAAATGACTTCATTGTTGATTCTGAAGCGGTGGATGTATCTTCTTGAGCGCCTAGCTTGCTGGGTGTTGCTTGTTCTAGTTTTACCCCTGCACGGCTGGTATTCATATCAAACACAGCCTCAGCTTGCCCGTGTTCAGTTGATTGCAGTGTAATAAACAGTGGCCAGCTACCATTCATCGGTAAAGAGTATTCACCTTGATACAGGCCAGCCTCCGAATTTTCTATACTAATTGGCTCGCGCATTGCCTGCATAGATCCCATCGCTGGCATTTCTGCATAGGCTGTAATATTTACCTTGGGTAATATATTTTTATTTTCATCACGCAGTGAGAATGTGATTTGGTTATTGCCAATTTTAGGTTTGTCGGGGCCCATTTGTATTTGTATTTGGTAATTTCCCACAAAATACGTTTCGCTAAGGTCTTGTGTACTAACGGTACTTTCAGGCGTTTGATTAAGGAAAACACTGATGACGCCCATCAGTATTAATAAGATCGCAATGCTGATGCTAATTTTATTGATTGAGTTCATTCTGCGTTGATCCCTGTGAATGTGAGTGCGGATAATGGCGCGATACTGCCAACGGCCTGTTCTAGTGCTGCAAAATGACGGTGTAGATTAGTTAAGGCTTGTTCCGCTTCTAACTGCGTCTGTAATTTGCTTTTTTTAGCTCTGATTAAGTCTAAGTAACTGGCTTTCCCTGATTGAAAATCAGTTTTTACGGTCGCTAATTTTTCATTCGCTAAAGGCAATAATTGCTGGTGATAAAGCTGTAATACATGCAATGCTTCTTCTGTATTAGCATGATTAATCGCCAGTTCTTGTTTGATTTTTGCTTGTAGGTCAATTTGTTGCCAATTGGCTTGTTGGCTGTACGCTTTTGCTTGTTGCTCGGCGGCATGGAGCTTGCTTTGGTTTAAAGGGATATTAATACCTATGCCGATATTAAAACGCTTATCTTCATTATTCCAAAGGGTGTTATAGCCAACTGAAAGCTTTAAATCGGGGTAATAGGCTAGCGTGGCTAAATCTGTCGCTGATTGGTAGCCCTTAATATTAGCGCTAATGGCTTTTAGCTCAGGGCGAGATTGCATGGCGAATACTTGTAGCTGTTTAAGTGTAGGTAGATCAGTGATATTAGACAGTGGTTGTGGCTTAGCTAAAGGGCTATCAACGGGGCGATTAAGTAGTGTGTTTAATTGTGCCTGCCGTGTTTTTTTCTGGCGCATTAAGCTAATGGCATGATGATTGACTTGAGCAAGCTGACCTTTGGTTTGCAATACCGTTTGTTTGTTTATCTTGCCGGTACTGTACTGACTAATAGCAACATCGACTAACTCTTTACTTAATTGTTGTTGTTGCTGATTAATGAGAATGGCTTGATGAATAAAGTACCAATCAGCAAATAAAGATTTTGCAGTGCTGGCTAATAATAACTGCAGACTGGTAATATTATGTTGTTTGGTTTCAGCGTGAAAGGCGGCACTTTTCGCACGTAAATCTAATTTTCCAGGAAAGGGCAGTTTTTGTGAAATTTCAAATTTCTGCCCAAAGTCTGCTTTTTGACCATTGGCTTGATAGCTATTAGCCGTTAAAGGCGCAAAACTGTATTGAAACTGAGGGTCTTCAAAAGAGGATTGTTGATCAATATTTGCTAATGCAGCTTGCCAAGTGGCATTGGCTACTTCTAATTGCGGATTAGCATTTAATACATTGGATACCAACTGCTTTTTTGATAAAGCTTGAGGTAAATCAGGCTCATTTGCTTTTAGGCTGCTAGATTGCAGTGTGACTAACAAAAATAAAGTCAGCTGTGGAAATAGGGTGGTTTTCATTAAAATCTCTATCAATAGTTTATCTGCGCTGAATTCAAAGTGAGTTTATGAACACAGACTTTTTGTAACTAGGCTGAAAAATCGATGCCTAGGTTAATAACTAGAGATGAGACTTATAGACGTAAGCGACGCGTGACGAGATACGTTTCTTTATGGCGCGCGAAAGCAGGGTGGGTATTTTCACTAAATGAATGCCACGATAAGTTCGCTAGAGAGTGTTGAATGACCGGTGTAAAAACAAGGTCGGGTGGTGCTTGAGGCGCGTTAAGTAATGAGCTTAAGGAATCTAAGCTTGATGCAGAATGGGTCATCCCAGCATCATTAATCATGTCATAACTGACTTCGCAGCAAGATTGTTCTTTTGCTTGCTCATTCATAGAGCAGTTATTTAACATGGGGCAGACATTAGCCTGATTATCTTCGCAGCAGCATGTGTGCTTAGGTTTATCTGCCATTGAATCACAGGCATACACAAGCTGTATCTGTGAAAATAGCGTTGCTAATAACAGCAATAAGCTAAAGGTGCGGCGGATATGTAAATTGCGGAAGAAAATCATCCCTGTATCCTAATTGAATGGGCGCGCGCGTGCAAGAGGGTAGTGATTTTTTGCCTAATTAACAAAACAAATTGTAAAGATGGGTAGCTGTCAGCTTTGTTATAGCTATTTATTTCGCTCTTCTGCTTTGCTATAGACTAATCCTCTGTCCCTTTTTCCAACGGCAATAACATAAATTATAATTTCACCCTTATCAACCTCATAGACTAAGCGATAACCAGCTGAGCGAAGTTTAATTTTATAGGTATGTTGAAAGCCTCTTAACTGACTTGCAATATTATGTGGTTCTACTGAGCGTTCAATAAGCTTTTTCTTAAATTGTTTTTGTATCGGAGGTGCTAATTTTTTCCATTCTTTTAATGCACTGGGTAAAAATTTAACTTTATAACTCATTAAGGTTTACTTCGATGGCATCTTTTTTTTCATTTGCTCGGTCATTTACTATTTGAGCTAATTCAGAATCCTCTAACTTGTCCATTAACCATTCATATGTTTCAGCAGGAATAAGGTAAGCAGCGGGTATGTTGTGATTAAGAATAGCGATCGGAGCCCCTTCAGCTTCAGTTAAAAGAGCCGTCGGATTTCTTTTTAATTCAGAAATACTTGCAGAACAACTAGAAAGAATCTGTCTCATTAATAACCTCAGGAAAACTTAAAATAAGATCTATTTATAGCTCTTATTTAAGGTCTTTTCAAGGTGTTTATTTAACTAAGTTAAAAGTATAACAACGCGGTGATTTGTGGTTTCCCTTTGTATTTAATAATCATTTAAAGCTAACTACTGTTTTAGAGCGATAAAAAAAGCTATTTTTATTAGTGAAATGACAGGTTTAAAGTGTCACGATTTTTTCTTTTAGAAAAAGTCTGGGTGTTTTTGTGATTAGCGGGGGGGCATTAGTTACTTAAAATACAAATATTTCCTGAAGAGAACTACATAATTTAACTTGAGTTTTTGCATCAAGTCACTCACTATCATTTAGATCCTCTCTGTGAGGTGTAAGTAGTGAATTAACGGACTTAGTCCAACCCTTTCTTGGTTTATGAGTAGGCGTAATAAAAGACCGCCATTAAGAACTTCAAATTTAAGCTCGCCAATCTTCAAGATTGGCTTTTTCTATTATCAATTAGTGCTTTGAGGAGGGGCATGACAAGATGAAAGAATTAGGCGAAGACCTTGAGCATGCCGAATTTAATTTAGTACCTAAGGAACTCACAATGAGTAACGATGCCTTTGACGCTATGGGCTTGTTCGATACACTGAAAGATGTTTTTAAAATAGGCAGTAAAGTTATTATCAATTGGCATTATGAAAAAAGCAGCGATAAAATGGCGGGATTAGGTGAAGACTAAAAAAATGCAGAATTTAATACCAGGATAATTACCATGGGATTTGATACTTTTAAACATGAACAGGACGTTATTAATTGCAGTGAAGCATTTTTAGCAAAAAATGAAACAGAAGATTGTTTAGTCGCTTATAAACAGTTACTAAGGGAATATAAAAAACTCTTTAAAGTGTCACGCCGTTTAGTTCGTATGAGCGACCATACTGAAGAAAAATTAAAGGTTTCCGAATACGCTCTTTCCAAAGTCAATAAGCGCATGGAACAGGAGTTAAATGTCGGGCGAGATATACAGATGAGTATGTTGCCTTCGGTTTTTCCACCTTTTCCAGAGCATGATGAATTTACTATTAATGCCCAGCTTCACCCCGCGCGTGAAGTAGGCGGTGACCTATACGATTTTTTCTTTATTGATGAAAACTGCTTATGTTTTTCAGTCGGTGATGTTTCAGGGAAAGGTGTGCCTGCCGCACTTTTTATGTCAGTCACTAAAGCGATGGTCAAATCCAGAGCATCCGATGATTTATCCCCTGCTAGCATCATGACGCATGTTAATAATGAATTGAGTACTGATAATGAATCCTGTATGTTCATCACCTTTTTTATTTGTATTTTAAATATAAAAACGGGGGAAATGGTTTATACCAACGCAGGACATAACCCCCCACATATAAAGCGTAAAAATGGTACGATTGAAACCTTGAAAAAACGCCATGGCCCTGTATTGGGTGTAGTGGAAGGGTTTGCTTATCAGGAAGGAAAAATAACGCTTTATCAGGATGATATGATATTGCTATATACCGATGGTGTCACTGAAGCAATGGATCCTGATGAAAATTTGTTTGATGATCAACGCTTGCTTAATTTGTTAACGTCACGACATTATGAGTCCGTAGAAGATTTGGTGGATACAACGATTAAGGCCGTTGAAGAATTTGAAAGTGGTAGCCCTCAAACAGATGATGTTACTGTATTAGCGCTTAAATTTTTGAATCCATTAGAAGAATCAATAATACATAGTCTGGATTTAATTCTAAAAAACCAACTCATAGAGATTGATCGTACCAATGACAGTTTTAATGTTTTTGCAGACGAACATGACATTCCGACTAAAATAAAAAGTACGATATGTGTGGTTTTTGATGAGTTGTTAAATAATATTGTTTCTTATGCTTATTCTGACGAAGACGATCATAAAATTGAAATTAGGATAGAGCTCTCTGGTGATGGTTTAGTCATAACGATTGCTGATGATGGTGTCCCTTTTAACCCTTTTCAGAAAGAAGGCCCTAATATAAAGCTATCTATTGAAGAAAGAGAAGTGGGTGGTTTGGGGATTCATCTGGTGCGCCAGTTGATGGACAAAGTATCTTACCAACGTAAGGTTGATAAAAATGTTGTGACTTTGGTTAAAACAATAAGTAAATCATAAATAAATGGACGAATAATATGCAAATGACAATTAATGATGAACATGACATTACCGTAATAGCTTTTTCAGGAAACTTGGAAACGAATACTGCGCCCGATGCTGAAGAGGAAATTAATGCCTTAATTGAAAAAGGGGCGAAGAAGATTTTAATTAATTTTGAAAATCTTGGATATATTAGTAGTTCTGGGCTTAGACTCTTATTAATGACAGGCAAACAATTGCAATCCAGAGAGGGTAGCTTACGTATTTGTAACATGAATATAACCGTAAAAGAGGTTTTTGACATGTCAGGTTTTGCTATGCTTTTTAACATCTTTGAAACTGAATCTGAAGCTATGTCTGGTTTCTAAAAAGCCTTTCTCAGAGCTATTTTGTATATAGCACTGAAAATCAGGGGAGATAGAAATCGCTGTGATAATGTATCTACGATGGTTTTTATATCTTAAGCAGGAGGTAATATGCTAGCTAAACAAATGCTTGATTTTAGACAGTCTTTACATAGTGAAGGAATAGTTTTTTGTTACAGTGGCTATATGACAGAAGATGTACTTCTGAGTATAGGTTCTGTCATTAAACAAAAGCTTGCCGCAGACTCAGTCGATAAAAAAGTTGCCAGAGGGGTTTTTTCTGTCTTTGTTGAACAGGTACAAAATGTAATTCGCTATTCTTTAGAAGAGGATACCGGGGGGCAACTAAATGAAGAAATAGAGCTACGCTATGGTTTACTGATGGTGGGTTTAAAGGAAGGTCAGTATTTCGTATCTTGTGCTAACTTAATAAAGAAACAAAATGTCCAGCAATTGAGTGAAGGCTTGAGTCATGTTCAACAGCTAGATAAAGAGGGGTTGAAACTACTTTATAAAGAAATACTCAGAGGGAAAGTGCCTGAAGGAAGTAAGGGGGCCGGTGTAGGCTTTATTGATATTGCTAAGCGAGCAACTAATGGAATTGAATTTGATTTTACTGACTATGATGATGAGTTCGCTTACTTTTCATTAAAGGCCTATATCTAACACAAATATTAAGAAAATGAATAATATACAAATTGAAGCAACAGAGCGTTCCCCCGAGATTGATTTTAATTTTGCTGAGAACAATTTTGCAATGCGAGGGGAATCATATCCTGAGGATGTATCTGCATTTTTTGGTGAGATAATCAATCAGTTTTATGACTATGTTGCAGAACTTGAAGATACAGAAATTACCTTTACTTTTGAGCTCATCTATTTTAACAGTAGTACGGCCAAAGTACTGATGGGTTTGTTTGACCGATTAGATGAAATAGCTGAAAAGGGAAATAAAGTCATTATCAATTGGTGCTTTGAGGGCGATGATGACAATATGGAAGAATTAGGCGAAGAGTTTGGTGAAGACCTTGAACACGCCGACTTTAATTTAGTGTCTAAGGAAGCATAATGAACAAGGATACCTTTGAAGCTGAGTCGCTGATTTTGAAAAATGCAGAAGCTCTTTTGTAAGAAAATCCGAATGAGTCAGCGTTATACAAAGGGTTTCAAAGTATCATTGTTTTTTTTATAAAAAATTCTTCTTGTAAACAATGGGAGGGAGAACTATGTTATGTATGATGAGTAGAGGCATACTTTATAGTACGGTGACTGTCGACTGGAATGGGTTAATAATGAAAACGATGCCTCTAGTTTTGTTGAAGTCGGTATGTTGATTGTTGCAACTTTATGGATTGTCAATTTATGATTAGGAGCCTTAAGATCGGTACTAAAATTTTAATAATTCTTTCATCTATTGCTATTCTTGCAACGTGTATCACCACATATATCGGATATCAATCAGCAAGAAATTCATTAGAAAAAGAGTCATTCAATAAACTAACGGCTATTCGCGAAGTTAAAGCGAGTCAAATAGAAGACTATTTTTCTCTGATAAATGACCAAGTCGTTACTTTTTCAGAAGACCGTATGATTATTGATGCCATGAAAGCTTTTAAGAAAGGTTTTCAGGAAATTGATAGCGATTTGCAACTGACTGCAGCGGAGCTGGAGGCAGCTGATGCCAAGTTAGAGAAATATTATCAAGATGAATATCTTGTTCGTTTAAAGACAAACCTTGATGACTTAGAAGAAACTCCTAATTACTGGCCGGAAAGTAGAAATACTCGACTTTTACAAAGCCTATACATTACTGAAACCCTCAACACTACAGGCGAAAATCATCTTTTAGATCAAGCTGAAGATGTCAGTTTTTATAGCCAGACACATAAACTTTACCATCCCGTTATACGTAATTATTTACAAAGATTTGGTTACTACGATATTTTTCTGGTGGAACACCAAACTGGGCATATTGTGTATTCCGTGTTTAAAGAAGTTGATTATGCAACATCTTTGTTGACTGGGCCGTATAAACACACAAACTTTGCATCCATTTTTCGCTCTGCTAAAGAGGCTGATAATAAGGATTTTGTTAAATTAGTAGATTATGTTCCCTATTCCCCCTCTTATAATGCGCCGGCTTCATTTATTGCCTCTCCCATTTTTGACGGTACAAAAAAAATAGGAGTACTTGTCTTTCAAATGCCGGTTGATAAGATCAACAATATTATGACCAATCATCATCCTATGCTTATAGTCGCTAGGTTATACTTAACAATGACTAGCAAAAGGTAGGACACACTATCAACGTCATGCGTGTTTAACACCGTCAGGAATGTAAGTACCTGCCTTTATTTTCGAGAGTTA
>Ga0209825_1000986_pt1 | contig 14699 bp, 13 predicted proteins | sample EN8Hudsemesocosm_FD_184631 | JGI IMG/M metagenome (GOLD analysis project Ga0209825, IMG submission 184631) | Methane-oxidizing microbial communities from mesocosms in the Hudson Canyon - EN8B Hudson Canyon (SPAdes) (version 2) | ecosystem: Environmental > Aquatic > Marine > Cold seeps | place...
TGGTGACTATTGGCGATTGGAGTTTGGTGGATCGGGTGCTTAACTCGGGAGGTATGTTTTGTACACCGACCAGATTTACCATAGAAATTGAATTTGGAAGTCGTTTTGACGCGTAAAATATACATTCCATTTAGCAAGAAAAAGCGTATTGGCGGCCCTGCGTCCTTTATGACTAATTTGCGGGCGGAGCTAGACAGAGTTGGTTATCCCTATACATCTTTACCCGAGGGCGCCCGTGCAATTTTTTTCCCTGTTACGGCTTCAGATCGTAAAATTCGAAGAGTAAAGCGTTGGGGCGGACGAGTGATTCAGCGCTTGGATGGCATTGACTATCGTGTTCTTCCTGAAGAAGCACCTGACCCGAATGCGGCTATCAGAAAAATTTATGAGCATGCAGCGAATCACGTCGTGTTTCAGAGTGAATTTTCTCGCCGTCAGGTATTTGAATTCTTAGGGCCGTTTCCTGATGATCAATATTCTATTATATGTAATGGGGCGAATACGGCGATTTTCTTTCCTTCAAATGAGAATAGGCGAGCTAATGGACTGCGATTGGCGACTTCAGGGAACATCCGGCACCCTTTGATGATATGGCCAATTTTAGATGCACTTGATGTACTCAACGGAGAGGGCGCTAATATTCAGCTCGATGTGATTGGGCCTATAAACTTAAAGGAAGCCGGAGATAAAAATCGCATACTGGCTAAAGATTATGTTACGAATGTGCAGTTTGATGAGCAGCAAAAAATTGCTGATCGCCTGCGAATGAACGATGCCTTTATCTACACGCACTACAATTCAGCTTGTCCCAATGCAGTGATTGAGGCAACGTGTTGCGGGCTGCCAACCGTTGGTTATGACTCTGGCGCAATGAGCGAAGTATGCTTTTTTGGCAAAGAGCTGCTTGCGCATGTTTCTGATGACTTGATTCATGACCGAAATAGTTATGATTTTCGGAGCTTGTTAGAGAAAATTCGGTTGTTGATGGCTAATTACGACGTATATTCGGCGAATGCTCGGGCGCACAGAGAGGACTTCTCTATGCGCGAGTGCACTGAGGCATATATTGCTGTGTTTGATCAGCTGCGTCCTGCTCCGATGCTGAAAAGCCTGCTAGGGAAATCATAATGAGCGCTAAAAAAACCTTAGTGACTGTGTATGTGACGACTTGCAATCGTGCTGACCTTTTGTCTCGTGCGCTTGATTCTGTCATTGCGCAAGACTACCGTCCATTGGAAGTGATCGTTGTTGATGATGCATCCACTGATAACACCGACGAGGTCATGGCAAGCTATCAGGCGCTGACTGGGACAGATTCAGACTTTGAATTGATTGCACTGAAGCATGAGCAGAATCGCGGTGCCTGTGCCGCGAGAAACTCTGCGATTAACGTCGCCAAGGGTGAGTTTATTACCGGTTTGGATGACGATGATGAATTTATGCCTGGTCGCATTAGTGGCTTGGTGTCTTCATGGACCGGTGAATACTCCGCCCTGTGCACGGCGAAAGAAGTGGACGAAGGGGACGGCAAGTTTTCTTATCTAAACAAATATATCGGGCGAATAACGCTTAATGCCTTGTTGAAAAAAAACATCGTTGGATCTCAGGTTTTTACGACCACCCAGCGCTTGCAAGATATTGGTGGATTTGATGAGGCATTTCCCGCTTGGCAAGATTACGAGACATGGATTCGAATGGTGCTGAGCTATGGCGATATGTTGAAGTTGCCAGAGGTTTCTTATCGCGTACATATCGGACATGACAAACCGCGCATTACCAGTCATCAAAAAAGCCTCGATGCGATGAAGTTGCTGCGAGCGAAGCATGGTCACTGCTTAAGCCGTCATCATCTGCGCCAACTGCATTATCGTGAGCTGACGGCGGCTAAGACAGGGTATTCAAATCTTTCTGTGTGGATTCCTGCCATGACTTGGCGCACCTTCCCTCGCATCATTAAACGTTGGTTTAAAGCGACTTTATCGGGCACAGGGGAGAACGTGACATGATTAAAGAGCAAGTGGTGACGCACCCCCGGCTTTGTATTGCAACCTGTACGCGTGGGCGGCCTGAAATGCTGCTGCGTATGTTAAGTAGTTTCGAAAGTTTGCATCAGCCAGAAGGGGTTGAGCTCATTGCCTTGGTCGTTGAGAACGATACCGTCTCTTCGTTAGCGAGTGTTGTGAGCGAAAAGTCAGCGCAGCTTAAATTCCCTTTGCACTATTGTTGGGAAGAACGCTTGGGAATCCCTATTGCCCGCAATCGTTGTTTACAAGAAGCAAAAGCCTTGGGTTCGACGCATGTGATATTCATTGACGATAAAGAGCGCGCGCATGAAAATTGGATTGCGGAGTATTGGCGCTTCGCGCAGTCTCGTGAAGACAATGGAGAAGGCGAGGTGTTTGTCGAAGGGCAGGTGCAGTCTATTATGCCCGCAGGTATTCCAAGTTATATGACTGAGTTTTTTCAGCGCGAGGTTCGTCAGACAGGCGCAAATATTCTGGCCTGTACGACCGCAAATGTGTGGATGCCGCTTAGTCTGGTAGAGCAGTATGCACTGTCTTTTGATGAAAGCGATCCCTTTGCCGGCGGTACCGATACCAAGATATTTACTCAGGCGCGCGAAGCTGGCGCGGCGCTTTACTATTGTGCGGAAGCACTCGTGTATGAGGATTTGCCGGCGGAACGTTTTAACTGGTCTTGGCTCGCTAAGCGGCGTTTTCGTTGTGGCGTGACAGACGGCGAGCTGCAGGTTTTCGATCGTAGTCATTCTCGTGCGAAGTACCTATTTAAACGAATGTGGTCAGTTTTTTTGAACGGCTTGAAAAGTGCTGTTTATGGCTTGTTACTGCAGCGAAAAAAGTCGCTCAAATACTACCTGAAGTCTTATCGAAAGGCAGGAGAATTAATGGGGGCGCAAGGTCATCGGGTGCAATCGTATCAATCAGTCGACGGAAATTAAGACATGGCCTTAAAGCTACTTATCATTAGCTCATATAACGACACGTGGAATAGTGTCCGTCCCGAGGGCGAGATCTTTATTGGGTTGTCGCGCTTAGGCGTTGACGTCACCTTGATGACGCAAGGGGGTGCGGAGTATGTGCCGCGGTTCAAAGAGAATGGAATTACGGTGATTGATTATCACCCAAGCAAGAAATTTCAGTGGTCAGCGATAAAGCGAATTCGCCAAGAGTTAAAAGCGGGTCAATATGATGCCGTTTACATGTTTAATAACAAAGCTATTACTAACGCTTTGTTTGCGGCAATTGGACTGCCTACGGTGATGGTGAGTTACCGCGGACAAACGGGAAATATTTACTGGTATGACCCGACCAGTTATTTAACGCACTTGCATCCTCGTCTTGATGGAATTAGCTGTGTTGCCAATGCGGTACGCGATGATTTGAGGCAGCAGTCGCGCTTGCCTGCGGAAAATATTCATACTATTTACAAGGGGCATTCTCTTGATTGGTATCGTGATAAGCCTGCCGATTTGGCGGAGTTTGGTATTCCTGCGGATGCTTTTGTAGTGGGATGTGTGGCTAATGACAGGCCCCGCAAAGGTTTGCCGGTGTTATTGGAAGCCACACATGCTTTGCCCTTGAACAGGAATATCCATTTATTGCTCGTGGGTAGCGGTATGGATAGTGACGCGATTAAAACGTTGATTGATGCGAGTCCACTGAAGGACTGTATTCATGTCGCAGGTTTTCGGCGTGATGCGCCGGCTTTAATAGCGGCTTGTCATGCGTCGGTATTGCCATCGATTAAACGTGAAGGCTTGCCGAAAACAGTTATTGAAGCGATGGCTTATGGTGTCACGCCAGTGGTCTCAGATACGGGCGGTAGTGCTGAGTTAATAGAGGATGGGGTGAGCGGCTTTGTGGTGCAGCCGGGTCGAGCGGACCAGATTGCTAAGGCACTGTCGTCGTTGAGCGAAGACCCTCAACGCTGTAAAGAAATGGGAGCAGAGGCAAAGACACGTATTCCACTATACTTTAGTACTGAAAAGTCAGCGCTAGACACGCTTTCGTTTATTCAGGACTTGGTAGATAAGCGCCACTCTAGCTAAGAGTTTGGGTTTTTAGCGCTAAAGTTGTGCCAGCGCGGCGACCAAGGCAAAGCAACCAGAGGTGCCGCAAAGCACTAATAACAGTGGTCTAAAACGCCCAGCGTCAACAAAAGCGCGTGCGCGGATACCGGTCACGAAGCCAATGATGCAAACGGGTATAAAGCTCACACTTATCCAAAGAATCTCTGAATTTATCTTGCCGATAGCGGAATAGCTGATGAGGCTAATAGTGCAGCTATAGGCAAAATAGAGCGATAGGTTTGCGCGCACGGTAGCGGGTTGTCCGTGTTGCATGACCAACGCCATTGGCGGTCCTCCGATAGAGGTTGTTGTTCCCATTACGCCGCTAAAGAATGCGGCGGTTCCTAGTCGTTTTCTGCTGTATTCGAATTGCTTTCCAAACCAAGAAATATACACAGCGATTAAAACGCATAGCGATACGAATAATTGCAAGGCGGTATTGTCGAGTTGAAGAAGCAGCCAAGCGCCGAGCAGTGTTCCTGGAATGCGAGTGATAAACGGTATAATGAGTTCGCGCCATTCGAGGTGATTGCGCTGGTTAACGGTATTTAGAATACTTAGCAGCAGGGCGACTGCTGTGAGTGGAACAGGAACCCATTCGGGCGCGATAATAACGATGATAGGCGCAGCAATGACCGCCATTCCAAAGCCCAATGCAGTCTGCACCCAACAACCTACCAGTAAACTGATAGCTGCCGCCCCCCATATTAAGGGGTCTTGAATGGCGAGGTTTGTGGCTGCAAAGCTGCTGATCGTGTCGGCCACTTGAGTGTTTTGCACCGCTATTCGCTGCCTATGTTTAGATCGGCAAGGACTTGATGAAACTGCTTTATGACGGCATCGACTGTTAGGTCTTGCATGATGTTTTCACCCTTTACACGCTTGCCCCATGGCAGTTGGTCAATCGATTTTCCCGTCTGCCCTTTCAGGTGCGTGTGATACACCTCGACAACATAGTTCAGATACAAGTACGGTCCTGTGCGACCTGGATTTGAGTGAGCGTAAAGTCCTATTACGGGGGTTCCTTGGGAGACCGCCATATGAGCAGGGCCGGTATCCGGCGCGATGACTAACGATGCATTTTTCAGCAATGCCAGCATTTGTTTTAGACTGCTTTGGCCAATGAGGTTTTGGATAGAGGCATTAGTATGAGAGAGAATGCTGGCAGCCAATCGTTGTTCTAGTTCGCTTGGTCCGCCACATAACAAGACGTTCAAGCCCTTGTCGGCGGCGGCATTCGCGAGTGCGGCATAGCGCTCAGGTAGCCAGTTACGCTCAGCTTTGCTGGCGGCGGGCACAATGACTAGCGAGTGCGTGCCGTGAGGAACGTGTTTATCTGCAAATGCCTGATCTGGCGCTCGGATTGGTATGTTCCATGTTGGCTTTTGCAGTGCATCTTTGGAAACGCCGAGAGCTTGGGCAAAGTCAAAGAACCCTTCGAGAACATGGGGGTTTGATCGGGGCAAAACCTTTTCATTTATAAACCAGCTTTGCAGCTCTTTACTGCGCTGACGATCAAAACCAATACGTCGTTTAGCTTTGATATGTCGAGAGAGTAGGCTGGCTCTCAGCGCGACTTGCATATGAAGTAGCACATCAAAATGCTTGTCAGCTATTTCAGCTTTAAACTGACGGTTGGCAGTTTTCCCTGCGGACTTATCATAAACGATAAACTCAATCCCGGGTAAATCTGCCAGTAATGAGTATTCTACCTTTCCAATAATCCAAGTGACCGCTGCGCTAGGGTGTCGATCTTGTATTGCTTGAACCGCAGCAACGGCGTTGCACACGTCACCAATTGCCGATAGCCGAAGGATGCAGATTGAACGAATGGGCTTGCTCAAGGCTGAGTCCTTCTAGTGCGAATTGTCCTGAATTTTCTCGATAATTCGCGTGGTCGAACAGCCATCAAGGAATTCGATAACCGCGACTTGTCCGCCATTCTCCTGCACTAGGTCGGCACCGATAATACTGTCTATCGTATAGTCGCCACCTTTGACCAGAACGTCGGGGAGAACTTTCTCGATAAGATAATAAGGCGTGTCATCATATTGATCATTAAGCTGCTCACCAAATGGCACGACCCAATCGACGCTGGCCAAACCGGTAAGCACCGTGGCGCGGTTCTCGAAACTATTAACAGGTCTGGTTGCGCCTTTTAGTCGGCTGACCGATGCATCGCTATTCAGCCCGACAACGAGACGGTCGCCAAGTGCTTTCGCTTGTTCTAAGTAATGCACGTGCCCAGCGTGGAGAATATCGAAACAGCCATTGGTGAAGACAATTTTTTCGCCGGATAAGCGCGCAAAGCGAATGTGCTGAAGTACGTCTTCGATAGGCGTTTGATAATGGCTCTGCTTGGATGCAAAAAGTGCCTTGTTGGCAACATGATAGAGCTCTTCAGGCGAGACTGTCGCCGCACCGAGTTTGGCGACGACAATGCCTGCAGCGAGGTTTGCAATTTTGGCTGCTTCTGCAACCGGGCACCCAGCGGCGAGCATAATAGCGAGTGTCGCAATTACTGTGTCTCCCGCACCGGTAACATCTGCTACCTCAAGTACCTGAGCAGGCATATCTGTTTTTTCGTCACGAGTGATCATCGACATACCTTGTTCGCTTCGCGTTAATAATATCGAATCGATTTTGCAGCGCGACATGATCATACGTGCAGATTCCGTAATGCTGTCTTCTGACTCGGTTTCGCCGCCAGCATGGACGAACTCTTTAAGGTTTGGCGTAATCACCGTTGCGCCACTGTATTTGGATAAGTCGTCGGTTTTCGGGTCAACTAAAACCGGCTTATTGTGCTGTCGAGCAATACGGATCATCTCGTTTACCTCAGCGAGAGTCCCTTTGTTGTAGTCCGAAAATACGACAAAATCGAAGTCTTGTATGCATTGGCTAAAGCGTTCCTTTAATGCCTTAGCGTGCTGGTTGGCGAAGTGCTCTTCGAAGTCTAAGCGAACAACCTGTTGGTGTCTGCTGATAACTCTCAACTTGGTGATGGTCGGTTGTTCTGACTGTCGCAACAACGCCGACTCAATATTCTCTTGCGATAACATAGCTTCCATTAATGTTGCATTTTCGTCTTCGCCGACGATGCCCATTAACGTCACTTTGCCGTCTAAGTGGGCAATGTTTCTAGCGACATTGGCTGCGCCGCCTACTTTGTCTTCATGTGTGGAGATTTTGACGACAGGGACGGGGGCCTCAGGAGAAATACGCTGAGAGTCGCCTTGCCAGTATCTGTCTAGCATGACGTCGCCGATAACGAGAATTTTTTTGTCAGAAAGGTGGTTGAATACAGAGATATCGAACATAGGATAATAGCTTGCTTAGGTCGTGTGGGCGTAGCTTACCTCAAATATAAACTAAGCTACAGTAAACGGGCTTATCAAAACCAAAGCAGGCTTGCGTTATTGCTGACTCTCTACCACACTTGAGCTAGTGTTTTTGCCGTATTGAACCCAAGGGATAATAATCACTCTTATGAAAGTGCTCATTGTAGATGATCAGCGTTCTATGCGTATTGTATCGACGGCGATTGTGGAGTCTTTGGGACATCAGGTTATCGACGCGGATTCGGGCAAGAAAGCCATTGAAATCTGCCGTGAAGAGAAAGTCGATTTGATTCTGATGGATGTCGAAATGCCTGAAATGAATGGCTTTGAAACGACAAAAGTGATTCGAGCTGAATCGTCGATATGGTTTCCTATTATTTTCGTCAGCGCGATGACGGATACCAAGTTTTTTGCCGAGGGCATCCGCTCTGGTGGCGACATCTATTTATTCAAACCGATTGTTCGTGAAGTATTAGAGTCGATGATCAATGCGATGCATCGCATTGCTAAAATTCAGGACGAGCTACACAGCACCAAAATTCGAATGGAATTGCTTGCTCATCAGGATGCGTTGACAGGTCTGGTGAATCGCAGAGGGTTCGATAATGCGATCGAGCTTGAAGTCGAGCATTCGAAAAGTGACAAAATGCCGTTGTCACTTTTACTGCTCGATATAGATCATTTTAAGTTATTTAACGACCACTATGGACACCAAGAAGGTGATGAATGCTTGGCGGCAGTCGCTCAGGTGTTGCGCACCGCTGCGTGTCGTCCAAACGATATTGTAGCCCGTTATGGCGGTGAGGAATTCGCTATTATCTTGCCGGCCACACGGCCCGAGCATGCAGAGATAGTCGTAGATCGAGTATTTGCGGGCTTGCGTAATCTCGCCTATCCGCACAGCGAGTCGCCAACGGATTCTGTGGTCACTATTAGTTGTGGTATCGCCGAACTCGTGCCTGATCGCAGTGTAGATGAATTGATCAAGGCAGCCGACGAGGCCTTGTATCAAGCGAAAGAGGAGGGACGTAACCGCTGTGTCTCTCCTTCGAATGTTTAGCCTTTGTAGGGCTGAATTTTGAAAACAGCTTGAGCTATAGCGGCTCTTGCGCACCCCCTTCACTTTGCAGAAATTGCGCTAAATCATATTGTTGTGTTGCATAATTTGGGTTTGACAGTGGTGCCCTTTGTATCGGCATGGCGACTTTCGCCAGCGATATATTGCGCAGTATAAATGGTGCTGGTTCTCCAGCATCCAGTATCATTAATCCTGAAAAGTCTAACGGGATCCAGTGGGTTCCGCTCTCAAGTCTGTCTGCAAATTGTGTTGTGCCTATCGGGTCGTTAGTGCTGCTGTAAAGTGACGCCTCAAGGTAGTAACGATTGCTTTGTTCAACCTCAACTTCTGCCATGATTCTGAGTTTTCCGTCCACTACTTGGTCCTGATATTCGCCAGTGAGTCTTGCTAGTGGTCGAGATAACGTAAATGTGAGTGCATCGGCTAGTTCATTGGTTCGGTTTGCAATAAGCACTTTATAGATGCCTTCTTTGTAGGTTGCTGCGTCGAGAGTAAGTGAGGCAGTTTGGTAGCCATTGTGTGGTGACGACTCAAACTCAAGTTGCGCGATATTGAGTTGTTCTCCAAATATCACCTGAGCGGCAAAGCTAGTGCTTACATCATTGCCCTGTTGGTCTTTTAGTGAGGCGTAAAAAGTGGCGACTTCATCGTTAAGGTAGAACCGTTTTTCCGTCCATATCGTTAGCGTATGGTTTTTATCTTTGCTTAGCGTGCTGCGTTCATAGGCCTCGTAACGGCTGATAATTGGGTCCTTAGAGGATTGTGCGATTGCTTTGTTGTAACTCGGGTAGCGCGTGAATTGCTGGTGATCATCTATTAGTGACTGATGCAGTGACGTTTTGTTTTGAATTGCTTTAATCCGTTCAATCGGAGAAAGCTCTTTTGAATCTTGCTGGGTGAGCGATGGTGGTTTCTTAGTATTCAATGTGGGCGGCGATGTGCTGACTTTTTGTAAACTTGGTGAGTGTCTGATATCGCCGCGCAGAGGTGTTTTCTCTGTCGGCTGGTTCGCTACCGCGGAGGCATTTGGTGTGGAGCCGGAAGGCCAAATGAAATAGGTAATAATTATGGCAGTGCAGATTACACCGACTGATTTTTTAATTTTAGACATTATTGGCGCTACTGTAGGTGCGAAAAAAAGAATGAAAGCCGCGTAAGCTTTTTATTGTTGGCTTACGCGACTTAAGCTCTGCAAGAGTGGCTACAAGCAGCTATCGATTCTACCTGCCATGTTGCGACCGTTGCCGCAGGTAATGCCATTTTCGATAGAGGTATAGCTAGGCGAACTGATGCCTGCGTTTCGTTCTGCGTCGTGGTCCGTATATACGCTTGCCATGTTGTAGGTTCTAGGCGTTCCTTTTCCACCATTGTTACAACGGAAAGTTGGGCTGCCATATGAAATGCCAAAGAATTTCTTGTAGCTATTTAGGTCTGACTCAATCGAGCGTTTGCCTGACCCCTCGCAGCTCATTTGCGATGCAAGGTTGATATAGCCATCGTCCTCACCGCTTAACAAGGCTGCAGAAGCACCCTGAATTCCTGGAAAGCTTTTATAGCCACCCATCACGTACAGTGGAGCTCCTAAGTTGCTCCCTATGTAGTTGCGCACGGCATAAGATTCATTGGTTTGTAGCCATTGAACACTTGGGTTGCAGTCTTTTCCTAGGAACGCGAGGTTGATCAGTGAGTCCAACCAGTTGCCATTGCACAAACGGTCCGCGCCTTCAGTGCCGGTGATCGCCCCGCCCATTGTGAATATACCGCTTATGCCGCTGATTGCGCCATCGAAGTCTACGTTTACACTGCCGCTAGCAGCGTAGGCGGTATTGTAATTTGGTGAACCGGCTAGTGCATTGCCAGCAATATACATCATTTGCTGTGCACCTTGGCTATGGCTAACAACCCAGAAGTTGTCGTTTGCGGCGCACTGCGTATTGGCCTGAGGGTGATTGTAGCCGTCTCCGTTTCCTTGCTTTATTGCTGCGATTTGACGTGCTATTTCTCCAGCGGTCTCGTCTCTCCAATAAGGGTGCCCGCTTTCGTCAGTGGAGTCGTAACCTACGACACCGTAGTTATCGTTGCTGCTTCCGAGCAATTCGTTGATAAAGTTGCTTCCGCTGTATTGGCTAAAGTTATAACTGTTCCAGTAATCGAGTGCTGGCTGGTTGGAACCGCTCTGAACGTTGCCTTGTGTGCCATGGCCGTGAACCATAATATAACAGTTATCGGCAGCTGCTTGGCTGGCGCCACCGAGCAGGGCGGCGCTAACAAAAAGTCCTTTTATCAGGGTTTTAATAACGGGTTTTCTAGAAGTTTTTTTCATTGTCAGACCTGTTAAGTAAGTGTTGTTTTTATTTTTTCTAGGGCCGAACCGTACTGCAATACCAGTGACCCAAGCTAGGTTTTCGGGTAACTCATGTGCATTATTGCGCGATATTTGAACAGTGGCTATAGCATTTTAGGTCAGGACTATAGCGATAGCGGAAACGCAGTATGGCAAGTATCATTTTTTTGGCTCGGTGAAGTTTTTTGGTGACACACCAAACCAACGCTTGAAAGCTCGGCTGAATGAAGACTGGTCTCGGTAGCCCAGTTTTTCGGCGAGTTTTTCTAATGATATTGTCTGTTGAGATATCGAGCTGATGGCGAGTTTTTTTCGCTCTTCCTCTAATAGCTGAGAATAGCTGCTGCCTCGCGCCGAAAGTTGTCTCCTAAGCGTCCGCGGAGAAATACAGAGCTCTTCTGAAAGTGTTTCATGACTAAGCGTATCAAGTGCTTGAGCTCTTATGACCTGGCGAACCTTGTGGAGAATGTCATGCTTGCTATTGATTTCTCGGACGCGATCTTTGCACTGCTGATCTCTTCGGGAAGCCAAAAGCTCATCAGAGAAAAGTAATGGCTTGTCGAGCAGGGAATTTGGCAGAAATGCTTGGTTATATGCTTGATCAAAGTTTAAGTTGGGAGCGAAGTAGCGTTTAAAGTAGTGTTGGTTTTTTGGCGCGGAGTAGCTGAAGTCATGCTTAACAGATAGATCCGATTGACCGAGGCAAAGCTTTCCCAGAGCGTAAATTTCGGCGAAGGTGTGTTCTACAAAGTAGGGTAGGCAATCGCTTTCTATCTCGTTAGCGTTAACTTTCAACAAAACACCCTCGGTTGTGCGCATGCATGTGAGCGTTAATGCATCATTTAATAATGACTGATACGTTATTAGTAAGGCGATGGCTTCTCTTACCGTTTCACTGTGCATTACTCGGCTAGTGAGTAAGTTGCCATTGTTGATGAAAGACTGCTCCCCCAGTTTCGCTGCGAAACTATGGTTTTCGTTGATTCTGTAGGCATTCCTGATCAAGGTTTGGAACTGCGATAACGACACGCAAATTCGAGAACGTGATAACTCTTGGTAAGAGATATCAGTTCCAGATAGCAGCTCTTTTACGGAATACCCGTGAGTGGCGAAAAGTCTGATTAGTGCTGTCGCTCTAGACGTTGTTATATTGTCAGGGACTGGAGTGTTCCAGTGAGAGTCGTTTCGAACGTAATTCTTGAGTATTGATGGATGGGCTGACATAGCATTGGACCGTATTTTTATTATTAAAGATCTTATACTGCTCGGCTGTTTCATTGTCGAGTCGGCTCTAAGGTTACCATGAATAAGTTTCATAGGGCTTATTAGCTGTATGTCAGTGTGAGACTTTAATAGTGAAATTAGTATTTACTATTGCCGCTATACGTTTAATATATTTGAGCTATCAGTTGGCTTGGCTCATACTTTTGACAACTTGAGCTAAAACGTAAATTTATGAGGAGGACGGGTTATGTTGCAGAATTCCGAAGGTAAAAATGTACCAGATGTTAGCTTTGCATTGAGAGATGGGGATGACTGGGCAAAGGTCGATACGAAGGCTTTGTTTTCAGGGAGAACAGTAGTGCTGTTCGCGCTGCCAGGTGCTTTTACTCCCACTTGTTCCTCAACGCATTTACCGCGCTATAACGAGCTAGCCGGTGTGTTTAAAGAAAACGGTGTCGACGATATCGTTTGCTTATCGGTCAATGACCCTTTCGTCATGCAGTCTTGGTGTGCAGACCAGCACGCCGATGACGTTACATTTATTCCTGATGGGAATGGTGAGTTCAGTGAAGCGTTAGGTATGTTGGTTGACAAGTCTGCGATCGGTTTTGGCAAGCGAAGCTGGCGCTATTCTATGCTGGTGAAAGATGGCGTCATAGAAAAAATGTTTATCGAACCTGATGAGCCGGGCGACCCGTTCAAAGTGTCGGATGCGGATACGATGCTGAATTATATTAACGCCGATGCGAAGCAACCAAAGCGGATCGCAATGTTTACCAAGCCTGGTTGCTCCCACTGCCATCGTGCCAAGAAAGCGCTATCAGACAAAGGTCTGGCATTTGATGAAATTGTTTTGGGGCAGGAAGGTTTAAGTTTTTCAACTTTAGTTGCCGTGACGGGTGCGGGAACAACGCCTCAGATTTTTATTGATGGCGAGCGAATTGGCGGTGCGGATGAATTAGAGGCTTTTTTAGCGAAGTAAATGTTTGCGCGCTAGCGGTCTGAGAAAGCACCTTTTTTGAAGGTGCTTTTTTCGTTGTGAAGGCTTAGTTTTTATTCGAAATATCGGCGCTTTCAAAACTCGCCATTTGGTTGACGAAGTTAATCGCAGATAGGACCAGTGGGTATGCCAGCGCACAGCCACTTCCTTCACCGAGACGCATGTTTAGATCCAGTAGTGGTTTAGCATCAAGTGCCTCCAGCAATTGTCGATGCCCGTGCTCATGAGACGCATGACAGAAGAGCATATTGTGTCGGCAATCGAGATGTTTTTTACTGGCGCATAGAGCTGCTGCAGAGGCAATAAAGCCATCGACTAGCACAATCATGTTTTTCTTACTTGCCTCTATCATGGCATGTGATATTGCTGCGATTTCGAACCCGCCAACCGCTCTGACTATATTGTCGACCCCTGAAAGCTCGCTGTGGTGTGAGCTGACTTGTTTAAGGATGGCGAGTTTATGCTCAAGCCCTTTGTCGTCTAGCCCTGTTCCTCGACCGATACATTCTTCTAGTGGAACATCTAGCAGGTAGTGTTGTATTAGAGTTGCTGCGCTCGTATTACCAATTCCCATTTCTCCGAAACCGATGATATTGCAGCCTTTTGCGTGCGCCTCATTGACTAACTCTGCGGCATGTTGCTGGCACTTTTCTAGCTCAGCGCAGCTCATCGCTTGGTTTGTTGTTGAGTTTTTGGTGCCGAGCGCGACTTTTCTGTGCTCGATAGGAGCGCTTGCATCGAAGTCAAAGTCGACTCCGATATCAATGACTTTTAGTTCGAGATCGTGTTGTGCGCAGAACACATTGATAGCTGCGCCACCATTGATAAAGTTCAATACCATTTGTGCTGTCACCGCTTTGGGATAAGCGCTAACTCCGCTGTCCGCTAAGCCATGGTCTGCGGAAAACACAAGAATATGGGGCTGGTTTAGAGTCGGAGACAAGGTGTTCTGAATTTGACAGATTTGGAATGCTATGGACTCTAGGTCGCCAAGTGCGCCGATTGGTTTTGTTTTGGAGTCAATAAGTTTTTGAATGCTTTGGTCAGAAATCATTAAGGCACTTCGGCAGAAAAGGGTTATTAAATCACAGAGCTTTGGTGGAATGCAGTGCGGGTTTCATCAAAGAGTTTTTGGTAAGCCGGTTTGAGGGTTTCCCATGTTAGATGCTGCAATTGAGGTGCTTCAGGAAGGGCGGACAGGGAGTGTTCCTGGATGCGGCTCTTTAGCGCATTGGCGAGTGAGAGAGCTTCGTTCTTGCTGTCGTCAAAGCAAAACTCTGGTCTAAATAGCTCAGGGTAGGCGAGGCGGTTTGGTACGACTGGAACGTTTCCCGCGTAGACGGCTTCAAGCACTGCAATACCTTGAAAGTCATGTGCGGCGGTAGATATCACTAAGTCGCACTGTTCGAGTAGTTCTCGATAAGCAAAACGGTTCTCAACAAAACCCCAGTGCCCAAGTCGTGCAGCAAAATTGTTTTTTATCTTTTCGAATGCCTCTGGTTGGTTTCGAAAACTCTGTCCTACGACATGGAGTGTAAAGCTGTTTTTCTCCATTTTTTCGTTAAGAATCGCGAGGGCCTCAAACAGTAGGTCTGGCCCTTTATCGTATTCCCATCGATGGT
>Ga0209825_1000989_pt1 | contig 14608 bp, 8 predicted proteins | sample EN8Hudsemesocosm_FD_184631 | JGI IMG/M metagenome (GOLD analysis project Ga0209825, IMG submission 184631) | Methane-oxidizing microbial communities from mesocosms in the Hudson Canyon - EN8B Hudson Canyon (SPAdes) (version 2) | ecosystem: Environmental > Aquatic > Marine > Cold seeps | place...
CGCCACCCTTTGCTGATATCTCTGAAACACTGGAGTTTATGCATAATATTCACCAGCATGTGTACGATCATCTAAATGAGGAAATGTTACTGTCTGCCAGTATGCCCTGTGGGATTAATGGTGATGAAAGCATACCCATTGCCGAATTCGGAACATCAAATATTGGCAAGATGAAAAATGTTTATCGACAAGGTTTATGGCATCGATACGGTAGAACCATGCAAGCCATTGCGGGTATACATTTTAATTATTCAGTGCCTGAAGCTTTGTGGCCGGTATTACATGAGCAAAGCCAATCTACTAAGCCCATGGCCGAGTTTATTTCAGCCTCCTATTTTGAACTGATCAGAAACTTTCAACGACAAGGCTGGTTATTACTGTATTTATTTGGTGCTTCGCCAGCAATCTGCAAGAACTTTTTTAAAAGCAGGCCTCATTTAATGAATGAATTTGATGAGTTTGATCAATACACTTTATATCACCCTTATGCCACCTCATTGCGTATGAGTGATATTGGTTACAAAAGTAAAAACCAGGCCGATTTAGAAATTGATTACAATTCCTTATCGGGCTATGTTGAAAGCTTAAGTCAGGCCATAGAAACGCCTTATCCTGAATATGAAGAGATCGGGGTAAAAGTTGATGGTGAGTATAAACAACTTAATGCTAACACCCTACAGATTGAAAACGAATTTTACAGCACAGTTCGTCCTAAACAAATAACAAACTCCTGTGAAAAGCCCACTCTCGCTTTAAAGCACCGTGGCGTCAGATACGTTGAAATTCGCTCATTAGATCTGGATATTTTTAACCCTATCGGTATTGATGCAAGTAAATCCAGATTTATTGAAGCCTTATTATTAAACTGCCTACTACAACCTAGCCCAAAATATACGGGACAAGAACAACAGATCAACAATGTCAATCAACTTTCTGTTGCTCACCTGGGTAGAAAGCCTGGTATGGAACTGAATAAAGAGGGTCAGAAAATTCAGTTAAAAAGCTGGGCTGAAGAAATATTAGCCTCCATGGAAAGCGTCTGTGAAATACTTGACGAAGGCAACCCTGACATGCCTTATAGCAAAGCATTACAACAACAAGCTGAAGTCGTACAAAACCCGGATTTAACACCTTCCGCCAGAATTCTTCAGGGCATGCGGGCCAAACAACAGTCTTTTGGGCGCTTTGGTCTGGAGACATCAAAACTCCACCAGAGTTACTTTAAAGACAATACCTTGAACAAAGAAACGACCGATAAGTTTGATCAAATGGCGATTACTTCTATTAACAAACAGCAAGAAATTGAAGCTAGCGATGATGTTTGCTTTGATACCTTTATCAAGCAATATTTTGCTCAAACTTAAATAAACACATCATGCTAATAGCCTTAGCTATTAGCACAAATGATATAGACGAGACTAAGGGAGCTGGAAAGAAATAATTGTCCCATATTGGACTGGATTATTTCTTTCCAACTCCCTAAGACCTTAATCCAGAAATTAAAACCTGATCCAGATAATCATGACATCTTTTGACATCCAGGCAGTTCAAACAGAACTGAAAAATAAAAAACCACGCAGCATATTAAAAGCGGCACTGGAAAACTTTGATAATATAGCCATTTCTTTCAGTGGTGCTGAAGATGTGGTGTTAATCGATATGGCATTGAATATTAGAAAAGATATTCAGGTCTTTTCATTAGATACTGGCCGCTTGCATCCAGAAACCTATCGTTTTATTGAAAAAGTCCGACAGCACTATAAAATTGACATTGAATTACTCAGCCCCGACCGAGATGCATTAGATGGTTTTGTTAAAGAAAAGGGCTTATTCAGTTTTTATGATGATGGTCATCAGCAATGTTGCGGCATTCGAAAAGTTGAACCACTAAGACGCAAACTGTCTCAGCTTGATGCCTGGATTACAGGTCAACGTAAAGATCAAAGCCTGGATACCCGAAACGATATTCCTGAAGTACAAATTGATACTGCATTTTCCACTGAAAATAAACAGCTTATCAAATTTAACCCTTTACTTAACTGGAGTTCAGCACAGGTATGGGATCATATAGAAGCTTATCAGGTTCCTTATAACGATTTGCATAAAAAAGGCTTTATCAGTATCGGTTGTGAACCTTGCACCCGAGCCGTATTACCCAATCAACATGAACGCGCGGGTCGCTGGTGGTGGGAAGATGCGACTAAAAAGGAATGTGGTTTACATGCGGGAAATATTAAAAAATAACAATCCCCCTCTTTTATAGCTTTAAAACGAGGCGCTTACTTCAAAAGCTCCTCGCTATTTAAGCTCACAGCCTTCCAGCACGTTTCAATATTATTTTCTATCATTAAAACGCATTGTTTATCCAGCTTACCCATTTCCATTTCTTGCCTTAAGATAATTAAAATATCTTCCGGCAATAACTTTTCTCTATGCGGTCGATCCTGGGTATAACTTTGAAATACATCAGCCACCGCTACAATCCTGGCCTCTAATGACAGTTGCTGACTTGCATATTGGAAGGGGTAGCCACTACCATCAACGCGCTCATGGTGCTGGGAAGCCCAAAGCGAAATATCTTCAAAACCACCGACATTCTTAATAATATCGTAAGTATCAAAACTATGCCGCTTCATAATAAGAAACTCTTCTTCTGTCAACTCATCCGGTTTATCCAGAATATAGTCAGGGACACGTAATTTCCCCAAATCATGTAACAGCCCGGCCAGTTCGAGCTTGTCACAGGTATGCTCATCTAATTCAAATAACTCACCTAAACGCCGGGATAGGCTGGCGACACCTTCAGAATGCTGTATGGTATAAAAACTTTTTGCATCAACCATACGAGAATAAAGCAAGACCACACTTTTTAAATCAACAAAATCGATTTTTTGTTTTCGTCTATCCTCCACCCATGATTTTGTATAACTCGAACATAAGCCATTATCCAGCACCAGCCAAAAAGCCTCAGGTTGCGAAACCTTCATAAATACGTCAACTAACTTAGGATTAAAGACCCTGTTCTTGCCATCAGCTACCTTTCTTCTAATCCTGTCCCGGTGTAACAAAATATTTGGCTTTTCTTGCTGAAAATATAAGATTAAAAAGTCAATGGTGTCCAGCATATTTATACAATTTGCTGCTAACTTTACCTGGTCGGATAAATCAATTCCTTTAAGCACATTCCAATCGACATGATGATGCAAAATGCACTCAGACAAACTGGATAAGGCACTTGAAGCATTTAATAATTCAGCGCCTTTAGCAGAATGATTTCCTGCATTAATACCTTCAAAGCTCAAAATCCGTTCATAAGTCTCTGTTTTTGAAACACCGCAATCATGCAGAATTGAGGCTAAAAATAAATGATCTTTTTGCTCATCATCCCAGTTAAGCTCTTTTCCACATTCAAGCGCCATAAACGCCACCCGTTTTGCATGATCAACCAGGTCACCGCCAACAAGACTAAAGGCATCAGACAGGTAAAAAATAGTTTCACTCAAATTGATGTAAAATTTAGACATATTAATTACCCAGATCTCTTTTATTTATCATTAGATAAAGACATACTAAAGTGTATAGTATATTGAGTTTTATACAAACAAGCTCTAGTGAGACAAGATTCCATATTCACACAAAGTTACAGAAACACAAAGAAAAGAAAAAGAAATTGCTCTTCTTGGTGGCTTTGTGTGATTTTTTATTTTGATACACATCTTGTCCTTAACTTAAGGACATTAGCATCAGACTAATATGTTCAAGCTTTGAATCGCTTGTGCTATTTATGTTTGTAGGGTGGGCACTGCCCACCCTACCATTCAATGCGGTTGAGTTAAAAAAAACAGACCCCCAGTCTAAGTTAGGCATGCTAGGAAGTGAGGCTTTAGCCTCTCCTGAAGCTACGAGGCTAAAGCCTCATTTCCTAGCTCAACAACATTAACCCTACCATTCCTCCCTGAGGAAATGATGGATTTCTCTATCATCCATCCATCCTATAAAAAGCAAAAAACTTGACAAGGCTACTAGAAGTTAGCAACACTGAGAAAAAACAGGATACTTCGTATGGAAACCAAACTAAAAATTCTGATTGTCGATGATGAACGCTTCTACATTAATGTATTAGTCGAACTTCTTAAAGATACATACAAACTGTATATTGCCAAAAGTGGTGAACAAGCATTAAAAAGAATGCAGGATAATCAACCCGATTTAATCCTGCTGGATATTATGATGCCTGAAATGGATGGTTATCAAACCTGTCTTGAGATCAAAAACAATCCTGCCTGGGTAACTATTCCTATTATTTTTCTTACTGGAAAAACAGATCAGGAATCCGAGGCAAAAGCCTTTGACTATGGTGCGGTAGATTTTATTAGCAAACCCATCACCCCAGCGACTGTGTTAGCAAGAATCAAAACGCATTTTTCTCTTTTAAGCAGTCGTCAGCTTCTGGAACAACAAAACCATGTACTAGAAGAAAAAGTGCGTGAACGGACTCGGCAACTTGAATCAACCCAGGATGCAGCCATTTATAGCTTATCCATGCTAGCCGAAGCCCGAGATCAGGAAACAGGCGAACATATCCAACGCACTCAACAATTTGTTAAGGCACTGGCTAAAAAATTACAGTCACATCCCAAATATTCAGATTTTCTTGATGACTCTACCATTGAAATGCTGTTTAAATCCGCACCTTTACATGATATTGGCAAGATTGCAGTGCCTGACACTATATTAAAAAAACCAGGTCCTTTATCTGCTGAAGAAACCATAGAAATGCAAAAGCATACTACTTACGGTGGCGATGCCATTAAAAATGCAGAAAAACTATCTGGAAGCTCTTCATTTCTACAATTAGCAAGAGAGATTGCCTATTCCCATCAAGAAAAATGGGATGGTAGCGGTTATCCTGAAGGCTTAAAACAGGAACAAATTCCCATCAGTGCTCGCCTTATGGCAATCGCAGACGTCTATGATGCCTTAGTTAACAAACGGGTCTATAAACCTGCCTATCAACATAAAGAGGCTGTAGCCTATATTAAACAACAAAAAGGATTGCATTTTGATCCAGATATGGTGGATGCCTTTGTTGAAATAGAAGCTGAGTTCGAACAAATAAGCCAACAATGTAATACACATTTACCTGATTAGTATGGACTCAATAAAATTATTTCAAACTGCTTTAAAAAAAGGCTTATTCATCATTCTGCTTTGCTTATTTTATAGTCAGGTTTCTGCGACCATTAAGCCATTACAGCTAACAGAAGAAGAGCAAAGCTGGTTAAAAAATCACCCTGTGATCACGGTAGGTGCAGACCAAAACTGGCCGCCTTTTGACTTTGTTAATGCCCAAAAAGCACATCAGGGAATTTCATCAGACTATCTCAAACTACTCGCTGCAAAACTTAATGTTCAATTTAAGATTACTGCTGACGTGTGGAAAAATGTGATTAATGGCGTTAAATCAAATCAACTGGATATGCTCGCCTGTGCATCTAACACAGAAGAAAGAAGAAAGTTTCTTAACTTCACTCGCCCTTATATAGAAATTGATACTGTTTTCGTTACCCGTAATGATCAACCCGCTATCAATGCTCTCACCGAACTTTCAGATAAAACGGTTGCTCTGCCCAAAGACACTTATATCCATGAGTTGCTTCAAAAACAGGCTCAGGATATTTCATTTCTATTTGTAAATTCCAATCAGGAAGCGCTACAAGCTGTTTCATTAGGTAAAGCAAATGCTTATATCGGCAATTTGGCTGTTATCAGCCACTTTATAGAGAAAGATCTATTAACCAATCTGAGAATCGATAACCGCTTACCTGCAGAAAAATCTAAATTAGCTTTTGCCATTAGCAAACAACACCCCATACTCCACACTATATTACAGAAAGGACTGAACAGCATTTCTGATGATAGCCATAGAGAGATTACACGAAAATGGATTAATTTTGACAATGTACATGAGAATAAAAAGACGCCTTCCCTTACCTTCAGTACAGAGGAAAAAAACTGGCTACAAACACATAAAAATATTCGCATCGGTATAGATCCATCCTGGGCACCTATAGAATTTATCAATACCCACACCAAAGAATATCAAGGGATAGCCTCAGAATATATCAATTATCTGGAAAAAACCTTAGACATTAACACCCACTATAATCCTGAACTAAGCTGGGAACAGGTGGTTGAAAAAATAAAGCTAGGCGAAATTGATCTTTTACCCGCTGTGTCAAAAACACCTGAACGAGAAAAACACCTTAACTTTACTCGACCTTACCTTAGATTCCCTTATGTTATTTTTACCCGTAACGATGCAGAATTCATTACCAGTCTTGACGAACTGATAGACAAAACCATCGTGGTTGAAAGCAATTATGCCAACCATGAAATTCTAAAAAATATTTTCCCAGAAATAAAACTCATCCTGGTCAAGAATACTGAACAAGCCTTATCCGTTCTGTCTTTAGGACAAGCCGATGCCTATATGGGTAATCTGGCAGCAAGCAGCCATATCATGCTACAAACAGGGACGACTAATATAAAAGTTGCGGCACCAACCCCCTATAGTAATGACTTAGCCTTTGCCGTTCGAAAAGACTGGCCTGAACTGGTTAATATTATTCAACACGCTTTAGATAGTATTTCAACAAAACAAAGTAATGCCTTTAAAAAGAAATGGTTTTCTATTCGTTATGACCACAAAGTAGATAGATCTTTAATATGGAAAATCATCGCAATAGGCTTATGCATTTTTCTATTATATAGCCTTTGGTTATGGCAAATTCGAAAACAAAAACATGCTCTTAGAGTCAGTGAGGAACGCTTCCAGTTAGCTATGCAAGCTTCGAAAGAAGGCATATGGGACTGGAATATCAAAACAAATGAAGTCTATTTTAGCCCTGGCTATGCAGAGATGTTAGGTTACCAACAGGACGAACTTAAACAAAAACATACTTCATGGAAAAACTTGTTACACCCCGATGATAAAAAAGCGACCTTACACTTTTTAGCGAAAGAAATAAAACACTGCTCTAAACAATATAGCCATGAATTCAGGTTACGACACAAATCCGGGCATTATCTGCACATCCGCTCTATTGGCTCTGTTGTCAGTACTAAAAATGGCAAAGCAACACGCTCTTTAGGCACACAACAAAATATTACTGAACAAAGAAACACTCAAACCTTGCTGGAACAACAAAAATTTGCTCTGGACGCTTCATCTATCGTGGTAATAACAGATGTAAGAGGCTCGATCACTTACGTGAATGAACAATTTTGTCATATTAGTGGCTATAGCGAAAAAGAGCTGATTGGACAAAATCATCGTCTTTTAAATTCCAACACTCACCCCAAGTCTTTTTGGCGAGAAATGTTTCTTCAGGCTTCAAAAGGTATTCCCTGGCGTCAAGAAATATGTAATAAAGCCAAAAATGGTTCCCTATATTGGGTTGATAGTACAATCATCGGGCTTTTCAGCACACAAGGTACGCTAGAACAATACATTGCTATTCGTACAGATATAACAAATCGTAAACGAGCTGAACAAAAACTTAAAAAAAGTGAGCAGCAGTTTAGTTCATTAATCCACACAATACCCAGTACCTTTTATCAGTTTGTTTATAAGCAAGGCTGGTCTATTTCATTTATTAGCAACGCCATTGAATCGGTTAGTGGCTATCCCGCAAGTCTTTTTGTTAGTAAGCAACAAAGTTTAACTAGCATCACCCACCCCGATGATATTCACATCATTGCCGAAACTGTGCACAGAGCCATTAAAACACTACAGCCCTACACCATGGAATACCGTATCATTCATAAAGATGAATCTATCCGCTGGATCCATGAAAAAGGTATTGCAGTCTATGATGACAACGAGCAAGCACACTATTTACAAGGCGCTATCTTTGATGTCACAAAAAATAAACAGGCTGAAATTGAACTAGCCAAAGCCAAACAAATAGCAGAAAAAGCGAATCAGTTTAAAAGTGATTTCCTCTCAAATATGAGTCATGAAATTCGTACCCCAATGAATGCCATTGTTGGCTTAGGTTATTTAGCACTGCAAACTGAACTGAGCTCCCAACAACAGGACTACATTAAAAAGATTCAAACGGCCAGCCAATCACTATTAACCATTATCAATGACATTCTTGATTTCTCTAAAATTGAAGCGGGCAAATTACATCTAGAGTCCGTCGATTTCCAATTAGACACTGTATTTGAAACGCTTGCGGACCTATTCAGATTTAGCTGTGAAGAAAAAAACATTGAATTAATTTTCGATATCAATCCAAAAATACCACTAACCCTAGTTGGCGACCCAACCCGTTTATCACAAATTTTAATCAACCTCTGCAGTAATGCCCTTAAATTTACCGAACAGGGAGAAATAAAAGTAACTGTGCAGAGCATTGAAATTTCAGAACATAAAGCCCTATTAAAATTTTCAGTAACAGATACCGGCTGTGGCATTGCAAAAGACCAACAACAGCAGTTATTTAATTCATTTTTTCAGACCGATGCATCTACCACTCGAACCCATGGAGGAACAGGGCTAGGTCTAAGCATTAGTAAGCAGCTAGTCAGTTTAATGAATGGTTCGATCGATGTCGAAAGCTTGCCAGGACAAGGCAGTACCTTTTCCTTTATTATAGAATGCGGGCTTGGCTCTCAGAAAAACAGCCTGATTTCTATGATACGGCCTGACTTACAAGACCTCAAAGTCCTAGTGGTTGATGACAATATCACTGCCCGCAATGTACTTCGTAACCAATTAGCCTCTTTTTCTTTTAAAGTGACAACCGTAGCCAGTGCAGATGAAGCCTATACAGCACTACAATCAATCGAACACCGATTTGACCTAATCCTTATGGACTGGTCCATGCCTGAAACCAATGGTTTAGAAGCAGTAAAATATATTAAAAACAATCTGCATTTAGATCATACTCCAGCCATCATTATGGTCACGGCCTACGCTCAGGAAGACGTCATAAAAGAGACTGAACAGCACAAACTAGATGGTTTTATCCTCAAACCAGCAACACCTTCCACCTTATTTGATGCCATCATAAAAGCCCTACATCCTTCATTGCCCTCAATATCTGCTACATGCAAAAAAGCGCATCCTCTGGAAATGCTGTCAGGTTCCATTTTATTAGCTGAAGATAATAAAATTAATCAACAAGTCGCTGAAGAAATACTCAAATCGTTTGGCTTGCAAGTCACTATTGCCAATAACGGATTAGATGCCATTAAACAATTAACCCTGCAAAGCAATACTTTTGATCTGGTATTAATGGATATTCAAATGCCTGAAATGGATGGTATACAAGCAACTAAAAAAATCAGGTCCCTCCCTGATTATGTTGAACTCCCCATTATTGCAATGACTGCTCATGCGATGGTTGGAGATAAAGCAAAATCACTGGCTGCAGGTATGAACGAGCATATTACCAAGCCAATAGACCCTAGTGAACTATACCGGCAATTAAGGCGATGGCTACAGCCCTCGGCTATTAATACCCCCTCCCCTATTTCCAGTACACTTGCTACTGATACAACCCTATTACCAGACTATTCAGAACACCTGGATGTAACATGGGGGCTTAAAAGAATCGGAGGAAATAGAAGTCTATTCAGCAAACTACTGGGAGACTTTTACCTGGATCACTTTGATGACATGCAAAAGATAGAGCATGCGATTGATCAAAAACAGACAGGGGAAGTCAATCGCATTATTCATACAATCAAAGGTGTCTCTGGAAATATTGGTGCCCGAAAACTACAAAAACAGTCTGCTTTATTAGAACAATCAATTAATTTAGAGCAAGATGCGAGTTATGATTTAAAACAGTTTAAGGAATTATTTAATGCCTTAATGTCTGAACTAAAACAATTTAGCAAGCAGCTAAAAAATACAGATCAAGCAGATCAAGACTTATCTGAAGAGCAACTAACAACACACATTAAAAAACTGTATCAATTACTTAATGAGGGCGATTCAGACGCAATTGAGACTCTATCCAGTATAGAAAACTATTTACTAAAAAATTCAGAATCGAAAGTACAGCAACTTCAACAGGCTATTGAAAATTATGATTTTGAACAAGCAATGATAATTCTTATAGAAATTTGTGATCGCCTGAAAATCTCTATTGCTTAATAGCCTAGAAAATGCAACACTTGGCCTTAGGTTAAAGCACACAGTTTATACCCTAGTTAAGAACACATTGTCGCTTAACAATCAGGCCTGCCTAAAGCTTGTAACATTTATTCTAAGATATATTATGCATAAAGCCACTATCCTGATAGTAGATGACGAACGTTTCTTCTCTAATTTATTAGAAAATATCCTTGGAGAGGACTATCGTACAATCATTGCAAACAATGGAGGGCAAGCCATTGAGGCCGTAAACAGACATCATATTGATTTAATTTTGCTCGATATCGTTATGCCTGATATGGATGGCTATGAGGTGTGCGAAACAATCAAAAGTAATGAATTTTCCTGTAACATCCCCATCATTTATCTAACCGTTAAAAACGAAACCGAAGATGAAGTAAAAGGCTTTAATTCTGGCGCTGTTGATTATATTATAAAACCCATAAGCCCCCCTATAGTCAAAGCTCGTGTTGCAACACACCTAGCTCTAGCCAAGACCACCAAAGAATTACAGCAACATACTCACGACCTTGAAAAACTGGTCTCGCAACGTACTGTTGAACTCACCCGGGAAATAGCAGAGAAACAAAAAACATATGAAAAACTACACTATTTAGCCAATTACGATCAATTAACTTTACTCCCTAATCGAAATTTGTTTAATGAGCGTCTTGCCTATGCCTACAAATTATCAAAGCGAAACAATAGCTCTTTTTCTTTACTGTTAATTGATCTTGACCGTTTCAAACACGTCAATGATTACTTTGGTCACCATATAGGCGACCTGCTACTAGAACAAGTCGGTCAAAGACTCTCAAACTGCCTACGGGGTGTAGACACGGTTGCTCGATTAGGTGGTGATGAATTTACCGTTACCTTAACTGAACTACAGAAAAAACAAGATGCCGCGATTGTTGCCGACAAAATCATTGCAGAACTAGGCCAGCCTTTTGAAATACATGGACAAACAATGCGTATTGGATGCAGTATAGGCATTACCACTTTTCCTGATGATGGAGAAGACTTACACGGTATGTTGAAAAATGCTGATATGGCTATGTACGAAGTGAAAGATAAAGGTAAAAATGCTTATTCCTTTTTCTCGCCAGACATGACAACACATGCAAACCATCGCATGGAACTAGAAAAGGATTTATATACAGCACTGTTAAATAATGAGTTGTACCTACACTATCAACCTATTATCGACATAAAAACAAAAAAGACCTGCACAGTTGAGGCGCTATTACGCTGGAAACATCCCCTATATGGTCAAATTGATCCCACTAAAATCATTTCTATTGCAGAAGAGAGTGACTTAATTTTAAAACTGGGGGAATGGATTTTAAAGCAAGCCTGTAAACAATTATCGTTATGGAAATTGCAAGGGTTTAATGATCTTCAGCTAGCAATCAATATGTCTAGCCGTCAGTTTGACAGAAAATATGATACCGTCACTTTATTAAAACAACTCATCCAGCAGTATCAAATACCAGAGCAAAGTATTCATCTGGAAATAACTGAAAGCTTAATGTTGGAAGATTCAAAACTAATACTAGACACTCTTTTAGAACTCAAAGACATGGGCATCTTACTCTCTATTGATGACTTTGGAACGGGCTATTCATCCCTCAGCTATTTACGCAGGTTTCCAATTGATTTTTTAAAAATTGACCAATCATTTGTTAAAGGGCTTAATCTCGACTGCGGAGATGACAGTTTAATAAAAGCAATTATTGCCATGGGGCAAAGCCTAAATCTGACCATTATTTCTGAAGGGGTAGAAACAGAAGATCAATTTAACTTTTTACAATCCCATAACTGCGACCAGGTTCAAGGCTATTACTTTAGTAAAGCCGTTCCAGCAGAACAAATAAGCCTAATACTCGAAGGTAAACAAGATCTTTTTAAATAAAGACTTAGGTTAAGGTAACAGGCTTGTCCAACAAACGAATCACCACCTAACCTAATTCGTTAGAATTTATTTTCAACCAACCTAGCCTTTAAGGCTGGTGGTGATAAAAAACAAACGAATTTCCATATTTTCGTTTTCTTAATAAATTAAGTTGATCTGTCATTTTTAGTAAGTCCGTTCTTGCAGTTTGATAACTAATTGCATGGGAAACTTGATCAAAGAGTTAAGGCTTTATTACCAGAGTCTTGACGTGGAATTATTAAAAATCATAAACCAAAGGTGTAGGGTGAAAAAGCGATAGCGAATTCCACCACCACTCCGTCATGTATCTATCACAAAGCAAACCACATAAGCGTTCCGATAGCGCATACTTGAAGAAGAACCAGATGATTTGGATCTTTAACCTCTTCCTCGATAAGGAGCTACGCCCTGCTCTGGCACCCAGACGCCTTTTGGAATTTCGCCCTGAGCAAAAAACACATCGATTGGAATACCTCCTCTTGGATACCAGTAACCTCCAATACGCAACCATTTTGGTTCAATTTCTTGCAATATACGGCGCCCAATACTTACTGTGCAATCCTCATGGAATGCGCCGTGGTTTCTAAATGAACCTAGAAATAGTTTTAATGATTTACTTTCCACTAAACGCGCGCCAGGGATGTAATCAATCACTAAATGGGCAAAGTCTGGCTGCCCTGTTAATGGACAAAGCGAGGTGAACTCTGGGGAGACAAATCTCACCATATAATCGACATCGGCCTGTGGATTTTCTACACTTTCCAAGATTGCAGATTCGGGGGTTTCTGGTAGCGTAGTTTCGCCACCTAATTGTTGTAGATTTTGATAAATACTTGTTTCGCTCAACTTATTAACCTTATCTGATGATAATAAAAAAAATCTTTTTTACTACTCCCCTGCAACGACTCTATTTGTTGTTGCGTATAGAAGGGAGAAAATATCGCTACCATTAAATGACTGCTTGATAACATAGGATGTGCTGACGAAAGGAAGCGCATCAATTGCTAAAGATGCGCTTCGTTCCTCAGCACATCCTACTTAATGATATTGAAAAACGGCCATTATATTGGCTAATTTTAAATACTTCCACTGTCTACAGACTTTAACCAATCAAGCTTATAACAGCTTTCATTTTGATCAAAGTAATCTGCTGCAATCCATAAATCAGCAACCGCTGCTAGATTATTATCTAAATAAATCAAAGGAATATTACTGCGTTGCCAAGGTGGGACCCCTTTTTCTTGATAGAGTTTCTTTAGTGTATGCCGGCCTGCTCTGCCCGGCAAACTGATTTTCTCTGCACCTTGACGAAATTTAATAGTTACTTCTGCAGCGTCCCACAGCCTTTGTGGTATCCCTGTTGATGATTCAGAAATAACTAATTTTGATCCATCAGCCAATATTAATTGTTTTTCAGGTATTGTCCATAACTGTTCACACAGCTGTTTATTGGTATCAGTGGATGTTAGACAATATAGTTTTTTTCTGTAACGTCTGATGCAATAGCCCAGCCCTCTTATTTCCGGGTTTTTTGACTGTTCAGCGTTGACTACTTCATCCAAGATGGCATTGAGTATTTTTTCCGCTGGCATTCTTAAACTATTAACTTTAAACCATTCCCTAATCACCAGGTTTTGCTTAATTCTTTCAAGTTCTAGTAATTGGCTGATATTAAGTGTTTGACCAGTTTTATCGCAGACTTGAGTTAACAGCTGTTTTGCTAAATCCTCTGTCAAACGTTGGGCATTGCCACAATGCCGAGCAGAACGAGCGATTGTTTTATCTAAAGCCGGCCATTTTTGTTTTAATTGCGGCACGATTTGATTGCGCAAAAAGTTACGATCAAATTCATCACTTTGATTACTCGGGTCTTCAATCCAGCATAATTGATGTGCAAGTGCATAATCATTAATTTCCTGCTTGGAGACATCAAGAAAAGGCCGACACATTTGACCTTTTCCAAAAGAAATCGTTAAAGGCATCGCAGAAAGTCCTTGTACCCCCGCCCCTCTAAAAAGTTGCAGCAACACAGTTTCCATTTGGTCTTCTCTATGCTGTGCCAGTAATACCACATCATTAGATTCCATTAATGATTCAAATGCCTGATAACGCGCATCCCTTGCCAACTCTTCCAGGCTTTGTGCCGTTGTTTTTTGTACCTTTACAGTTAAGCATTTAAACCCAACACCCAATTCTTGGGCAATATGCTGACAGTGCTCTGCCCATTCATCCGCTTCAATTTGTAAACCATGGTGCACATAAACCGCTGTTATTTTTGCTTTTAACTCTTTATTTAATGCCGCTAAGTGCAATAAAACATGTGAATCGATACCACCACTATAAGCAATAAATACTTTATTTGTTTTTTCGGGTATGAGTGAGGTAATGGTATTAATTTTTAGCATAGCAATGTACGAAAATTTACCACCATGGGTTAAGGGAGATGGGAAAAATAATATGGAACTATACAAAAAACAGATTTATAAAAACCAGTAAAT
>Ga0209825_1000997_pt1 | contig 14448 bp, 9 predicted proteins | sample EN8Hudsemesocosm_FD_184631 | JGI IMG/M metagenome (GOLD analysis project Ga0209825, IMG submission 184631) | Methane-oxidizing microbial communities from mesocosms in the Hudson Canyon - EN8B Hudson Canyon (SPAdes) (version 2) | ecosystem: Environmental > Aquatic > Marine > Cold seeps | place...
AAACTCGAAAACTCTGGATCAAGAACTTCAAAATCCTCTGAATCCATTACCTCTTCCGTTAGGTTATTCACTAACACCTTATATGCTGCCGAGAGGATTTCACGACTATTCCTGTAGTTCTTTCTTAACGTTTTGCTATGCGCTCTTGGGACGCTAACCGTTGCTCCTTTTAGCGATTGAAATTTAGTGGAAACCCTTTGTGCGGCATCACCACAAATAAAAACATCATTCTCTCCCGGTTTAGTGATTTTACGTATGATACTTAGCTCAGTTGTACCAAAGTCTTGGGATTCATCAATAAGCACACAACGATACCTAGGCTCCAACTTATCCTTGTGATTACTTAATGCAGCGGCTAACCCGAGGTAGTCAGTTAGGCCGACCGCACGCATTTTTGACTCCCAAAGTTCAAGCCCTTTAAGAAGCCTTTCCCTGTGATCTTTTTGCATTGGAACCGAGCGCCCTTGTCGTTGAATGCTTAAATACTTAGACCTATCGTTATTTACTACTGCACTTCTAATCCAATCAAACTCTTCTCTAATATAATTTTCCGCTTTAACACCTTGAGCAATCAGATAATCATGTACAGGTATAAGAATACTTGCATCATTATTGTTTAACCTGCACTGATAATATTCAGACCACACCTCATCAATATGCTCCTGACTTTTCCAGGTTGTATCATCATATAACCTATCACTCCCTGGCTCATATTCATGAAGGTACTCCTGGCAAATTTTGTAAAACGGTTCTACACGAATATTTTTTCTAACAGAGTCTGTTGCCACAACATCCACTAGCTCTTTTATTAAACGCGCCAAAGACCGGTTCAATGTGACAATTAAAATTTCTTCGCCATGATATTTTTCAGCTAAACGTATTGCGCGTTTGACGACTACACAGGTCTTCCCAGAACCAGAAACACCTAACAACTTGGCTGAACCGCTATAGTCTTGCTCTACAGAGGCCTGTTGTTCGGGATGTAAAAAAAGCATCCATTTTTTATAGTCCGCCGTTCTCACAAAATGGGTAAATAGCTCGGCATACGCGGGATCATCATTCGGTATAGAATATATACGCTCACTATCCAGAACTTCATGTTTTGGAAGGTCTGCCAGCTCACCGTTCTCGTAAGCCAACCGCCTTAAGGCTCCATCTACATCATTTTCTTTCAGCGCAATCAGCACATCCAGAATAAGATTTTTCTTAGTCTCGCCTGCTATTTTATCAACTGTATCAAACAACTCATCATCAGATGAAAATGAGTGAAGTAACTCTATCCCCCTAATTTCCGATCTAGATAAACCATCAACTAAGCCGTCAAAATCCGAATTTGAAAGCAACTCATAAAGATTTCCAGGTGTGTAATCAGATACTATTTCCGGTCTTTCTCCCACTGAGAGCGTCGCTGAGGGAATCTTCAGCTCATCAATCCGCCCACAATTATCGACAACAAATTTATTTCCTCTATTGCTTTTCAACCATTTTTCTTCATCTTCATGGTCTCCAACAAAGAGTAAAATAATTTTCCCACTATTTTGAACAGTGACTAGACGGCAAGCGGAAGTAAGATCATATTTGACACACTTCTCAATACGAGTTTCACCGTAATTCGTGGTTTTTAGTCCCTTGAGAGGGTTAGGCATTTTTTGAGAAATAGCTCCGATAACCGCCAAAACCCTTTCGCTTGCTTTTTGAAAGGGACCGCCTCGCTGATAGAGACCATGAGCTTGGTCTCGTATTTCAGGCCGAAGAAAGTACTGCATTGTTTTTTCTTGTTTTTTTAAACTCAATCTACCCACTTAATATCTCCCTATTTTGATTTTTATAAGCAATTAAAACTAAAAGTTGGCCTATGTTTCTTATTTTTTATAACGCTAATAAACTACTTGCCTGTCCATTATCTTTTGGCACAATTTATTAAACATATTGCAGCTTAATTTCTCAAATAGTTAATACGACACATTACGAACTACAGTTCCCACTAACTACCTCAACCCTTAATCGCTGAGTATATTAAAAGGCTTTGCTCATGCTTTATAAGAAAATTCAGCCCCCACTTTCTGCTGAAATTCTTGTCAGTCAACCTCTCCAAAGTGTCACACACAAAGGTACTATTGTGTTTTAGCGAGCAAAGTCTTTATGGGTGAGGTTACTTTTAGGGCTAGATCTTACATTCGACACATTTATTTCAACTTAAAAGTATCTTAATTTTTAACCTAGAGTAACGGCCTAACTACATAAACTATAACAAAGCCTCATACAAAAACACCTCCATAAAGGTATGAAATCCGAACAAATGGACGGTCTAAATAAGTTGAAAGATACTAGAGAGCTAATATAGATATCAGCTTTAACTAAAAGATCCAAACGTTACCTTTACTGACCAAAATAATTTAGAAAGGTGGATCATTTATGCTAGGAGTGAATTAGGCTTGGGCTTTTCGATCATAGTGAATGTGGATTATTCTTTAGAGCTAACCTGTCGCTCTTGAATTTACCCTGTTGCACAAGTATCAATGGTCTCAAAAGTAAAAAAAGAAATAAACAATACCAACCAATGCCAGCACAGCTAATGCCACGTCTCCAGAATTGAAAAAATCTTCGACCTTTTTGCCACACATAGGACACCACGAAGCGCGCGGCTCTGCATTTTCAAAAGTTAACCTTGGTATGATTTTCTTTTGGCAATTCGGACATGTGACTCGGTCATCTTGATAGTTATTCATCATTAAACTCCGAAAAGTCCAATGGTATACAACTCAGATATTATGCAAGTCATGAATAGACTATAAGAATAAGGCTTGAGACCGCAACCCGTTGATCAGACAGATTCTCAAACCTATTCCCCGTTAGGAGCACCAACCATGAATCAATCTCATCATTGGTACGGGAATTTTACCAGCTTAAAAGAATATGCAAGACACCAGTGACTCAACGTTCAAAGACTGCTGCAATTACAGGTTCAGGCGCTTTCTTTCTAATACATGCTTCAGCAACCGAAGAGAACTCAGCTTCGTATATAACTTTCTTTTTTAAATTCGCAATGGCACCTTGTTTCATTATCCATATTAAGGCCTGTGCGCCGTGTGCACTCGCACCTTTGTATTCGCTAATAAGAGTTAAGCAATCATCCCACGTTTTACCACGCTTTTGATTTAATCTATCTAGACGGTTCAATCCTAATATTTCAATTGTTTTATTAGCCTTAAACTTATCAAGCTCGCAGTCTATACCGCCAGCAAGAACAGCTATGCAGCCGTCATCATCCCTATCATAAGAAATAAGACGAGTTTGATCAGTCAGTGGGTCAATAAGAACTGCACCCTCTAGTCTCAGTTGAACTTCTGTACAATTTACCGGAGCCCTTGATTCGCCCTCAACAATAGGAAATAAATCACTTTTCTTACTATTTATTAGGTGGCCAGCAATTACGTAATTCTTCCAATTGAATGTTAACCACCAATAACCTTGTTCATGAGAACCATCTAAATTTCTCACACGCCCTTTGGGTCTAAAATGATCTACATGAATCGGAGATACGCTTTCTTCAGCTTCCGAATACCAGCATTTGTTTGAGAACTGAGCTAATAACCAGTCCCTAACTCTGTTATCGCGCCAAAAACCCTCATTAGCTTCAATTATCGCTTTTCGTTCGGTTTCATTTGCTGCTTGCTGAAGTTGAGCTGTGATTGCATCTGCCTCAGTGACCCAATCAGCAGGAGGAGTACCAGTTATAACAACTTTTCGCATACTTTACCCTCTCGCCTTAACAGCTAATTCCTGAGCTAAGGCAGACAGATCATCTAAACGCTGAGTTTTGACTAGTTGTTCGATTATTTGCTCAGCCATTGCATTCTGCTCTTTTATCTCCTCACTGCTAAGCAACTCACTTAAAGGTTTACTTCGCACCTTATACATTTGTTCAATAAATAACTGATACATCGGGTCACGATATTCTCGAGAGAAACCTAAGTCTTCCAACCGAACAGCTAAGTGATCGAGCTCTTGTTGCTCCTCCTCTGATAGACCTTCTTTCTTACTCTTACCTAGTAAATCATTCCGTCTTTGCAATGCATCTAAGGTATTTCTGTCTAAAGTCGACGGTAACCCAAACATGTCACTTTTTAGCAAACCCGAGACACCCATCCCCTGAGGGTGTTCACTAGGCTTCTCGACTAAGGTCTTATCGCCATTCTGGCTAATAATATGCACTTGTTCGCGCTTAAGACTACCGACCATCATTGGGTCATGAGTAGTGATTAATATCTGTGATTCACCTTGTATTCCGTTATCGATACGAGGTTTGAGTACGTCTTCAATATCATCGAAATAGCGTAACTTCCAAATAGGGTTAAGGTGAGTATCGGGTTCATCCAGTAAAAATAAGCAATGATCTTCACTGGTGATACGCATAAGCCCAAGCACGGTCAGCATTTGAAGCTCACCTTCAGAAAGCTGAGTAAAACTAACCTTGCCGCCATGCTCGTCACGCTTTTTAACCGTAATGCGAACTTCATCAATTAAGTCACCAATATACGCACCTTCAGCATAACGGAAGAAGCTTTGTGGCGTGCCTACAAGTTCGCCCAATTCTTTAAGTTTCTCTGGTGATGGTACAAACATATACAATTGTTTTTGGCGCTCCCGACGACCTCGAAAGTCAACGAGCTTAGACTCTTCATGTTGAATAGGCGCCCAACTTACCTGCCATAATTTATCCAAAAACTCGGATACTACGTTACCACGCGCATACCAAAAACGCGGGTCTCCTTGCTCTATATCATCATCTTCTAATTTTCGTAAACGATAGGGTTGCTTGAGCACAAACACGGCTGACTCTAACGATTCAATATTTAGGTTGCTCAGCACTTTCTTAAAGACGGGATCATCCGACAGCAAACAGGTCAATAATACCAATTGGCTATGGCCACCACGACAATAGAAAAGGCGCCTTAATCGGTCGTCACCAAATTGCTTAAGTTGCTTACTTTCTTCTCGTTTACGTAACTCTTCCATCATCTCACGGTCAGATTCTGAGTTAGAAAGATTGCGGAGCAAGTTAGCAGGTAAAACTTCTTCTGCAGTAATTTCTTGACGACGATTAAAGCGCCGTTGGTGTTCCTGAAACAACGCTTCCATACGCTCATTACGACCAGAATAATAAGCAAATATATTGGAAGGAAGTAAACGTGGGCCTCTACGTAAATCTCGATTAGGTTTATTAACAGGATCATTTTCACGAAGATAATCCAAAGAAACTTTATCTCCATCAACCCAAACCAATGGCCGCTTTTGCTGCTCTAAATCGCGCACCAACTTTATGTGATGGCCTCGAATCTCATATTCTAATTCAAATTCTAGCTGGCGATTATCGACTTCAAATACATGTGGAGGTAAATCGATACCTCTAAAGATAAAAATTAGAGCTTCCATTAAATTGGACTTACCTGTGCCATTCTGTCCGATTAAGGCATGACTACGAATAGCCTTAGGTGCTGCACCTTCCCGACTAGTCAACGATTCGAAATAGCGAGAAAATTTGAAATCAACATTCTTTAAGTTACGGAATTCTTTTAATTTCAGTTGAATCAGCTGCATACTTGCTCCTTCTTCATATTCTTAAATTTCCTTATTTTTCAGTTTCGTTTTCAAGCATCTTGGCGTCAATCGGTTCTGCCACCCAACCATTCTCCACTTCAGTTTTTAACTGAGCGTAAAAAGCATCAATTTCACCACCGAATCGTTGCCATAAATTATTTGCATTCATGCTTCCTTCCTGACGAGACAATAATGCAGCGAGTGGTGCAGAGTCTTTACTACTCGGCTTGTTTGGACCTAGAGTTACAGGAGCTACGAGCTCTGTTTGTGGGACTTTCAAAGAATATTCCTCCTGTTGAATATTTATTCCAGTGATATTGGCTACGGACGCTGTAACCAATTGCTCTGCAATTTTATTAGCCGAACGTAACTTAGATTCTAAAACATCGCAGTATTTCATTAGCCCTAAAACAAATGAAACAATTCGCCCCTGCTCCTCAATAGAGGGCAAAGAAATTGAAAGAGACAAAACCTCGTCTCGCCCTATTCCTGGAATTGCGATTCCCGTTTTCTGTTCCTGGAACTTAGCTTCTGCAGAGTCAATACAAAGATGAAGAAATTTAGAGTTCAATTCGCCTAATGGGCGTATCGCCATTAGCTGACGACTAATAGCTAGCGCGTCCAAGTCACAGGTTGCAGTTTTACCCACCCCAGAACCTTTCACTGTTATCAAAATATCTCCATTTTTAGCAACAGCCCTTTTGATTTCTGTCCACTTTGTTGGGGATGGGCGACCTAAATTAAACTCAGCTGGCCCTGTAATATAGGGAATTCCAACCTCAGATGTATTATATTCATCAGGTTTAAGATGCTGTCCCGATACAACTTTTACCACATGCCCAAGTGCCACCTTGAGTCTATTTATCTTCGACCGCTCAAAAACTTGTAGTTTCTGAAGCTCCTTAACCTCTCTTGTCGAAAGTATGTCTTTCTGAATCGCTTTAATTGATTGGTATAAACTTAAAACGTCAGAATCTCCTTCTTGGTAGGACGATAGTTTTCCAGCTACTGCTAAATCCAATATCAGGTTCCTTAATTCAGTCACATCCTCAGGTGCAGAAAAAAGCAGATCAAAGTGATCTTGCAGGCGCTGCCAAGACTGCTTGAATTCAAGTGGGCTAGATACCACAGCAACAGCGGCCAATGACGACTTCCGTAGTTGGTTTTGAAGTTTACGTTTTTGCTGCTGCTGGGCTTCCAGCTGGTCGCACAAAACCATTAGTTCATCGACTTTCGCAACGATGCGAACTTGTTCCTCAATCGGAGGACAAGGAATTAGTAGAGACTTTACGGTTGAGGTATTCAGCTCAACCTGCTGTGTAGTGCCAGAGACTAATGATCCAGGGTGGCTAGGAGAAATTTTCTGTTGCACCCATGGAGAAGCAATGACACACCAAATATATCTAGCGTTGAAATTCGCTAGACGAATAATAGTGACATGGCTATCTGCCACTATTTTTTCTTCAATTTTTCCTGATGAATCAAACAAACAAACTCTACCAGCCGTTCCAGTTCCAGTACTATTCCAAAGTAAGTCATTATTTTTGAGAAGTCGTTCTTCACCATACGATTTGAGAGAATCTTCCTTAATGTACCTTGCTCTTGAAAGATCAAAACCAGACCATTGAACACACTTTTGAGATACAACCTTATAGTCACTAAAAGTTGTATATTTTGGGCCTTTGCCTCTCTGTATATATACAGATATATTATCCAATTGCGCCCAACGCCAGTGGAACGGTATTGAATATGTGGATGCTTTAATTCCATGCGATTTTTTTGTTTTCCGAATTGAGTAATCCTTCTCATACACTTTCTTCAGATAATCAGCTTCTGCCAGCTGTTCCTCAATTTTGCTATCGGTGGTTGATGAATCAACTAACTTTCCTGATATTGCTAATTGTAAAACCATTTCTCGCAAGCGCTGTGTGCCACCAGGCGCATTGGCAATATGCCTAAATTCCGCTAAAAACTGCTTGGCATTCATTAGGCTTCCTCACCGTCAAAATGGTGAGCCAGTGCAGCGGCTAGGTCACTTTTCAAGGTATTCTCAGTTTCTTCAATCTCACCTAAAAGTTTTTTATATTTTTCTAACAATACGTCAGGGTCGTGACTTTCTTCTTCCGGCGCGTTAGGGTTTTTGCTATCTAGATTGTAAATAGGCCAATAAAAACGCTCTCCAGCAGCCTGAGCATCACGAGCCTGCATACGCAACGCCTCTGCCTTAGCTTGTAACCCTAAAATTTTCTCTTCAACTTTTTGACGGTAATTTTTATCCTTTGCACCTTTTAAACTAGCTTTTAAATCCCTTGCTTCATTTTCTAGAACTAAGGCGTTGTTGTTAAGCTGTTCAGCTTTTCCCCAATAAGGTTTTGCATTAGCAAGAGCTTCTATACGCTTGGTTTTGAAATCTATCTTCCAGGCGAATTCATTTTCTTCACGTTCACTAAAGTCATTCTCTTCAGTGCCCCACCAAGCTTTCTCTGGCTCAAACTCCTCTATGCGAATGGGCTTGGTTTTAGAATAACTTTTGTAACCTGTAGGGTATGGGTGCTCGTAATACCAAATGGATTCAGTAGCAAATTGATCACTACCATCAGCCACAACACCTTTACGGGTAAAAAAAAGGAGATTTGTTTTAATGGTGGTATAAGGCGCAAAAACACCTTTGGGTAGCCGTACAATGGTATGCAGGTTACATTCGCGCATCAGAAGTTCTTTTAGCTTACCTTTAATACCATCGCCAAACATTACACCATCGGGTAGTACCACTGCGGCACGGCCATTGTCTTTTAATAGCTTCTTGATCATCAACGCCATAAACATATCAGCAGTTTCACGTGTACGCAGGTCAGCTGGATAATCTCCGCCAACACCATCATCTTCATATCCACCAAATGGTGGGTTTGTGATGATACAATCTTTTTTGTCCAACGCAGACCACTCGTTCCAAGGTTTGGCTAAGGTATTACGGTGATCTATCTGACTAGGTATATCAATATTATGCAGTAGCATATTTGTGGTGCACAGTAGATGCGGAAGCTGCTTTTTTTCAAACCCGAAGATGAGTTCTTCAATTACCTTTTTATCCTCGGCACTGGATTTCTCATCAATCTGAGTACGCAAATGATCGATAGAGGCTGTTAAAAACCCCCCTGTTCCACAGGCAGGATCGAGCACAGTTTCGCGCTTATCCAAACGAGGGTTAACCATTTGCGCCATAAACTGAGTGATCGCACGCGGGGTGTAGAACTCACCAGCATTACCTGCACCACGCAAATCATTCAGTAGTTGCTCGTAAACATCACCAATATTTGCACGTATTTTAAAGTCATGAAAGTTAATAGCGCTTTCTAGCTTTTCAATGATAGCCAAGATTAACGGGCCAGACTTCATATAGTTATTGGCGTCTTCAAATACTTGTTTGATTACCTTGTGCTGCTTACTGGCATTTGGATCTATATTGTCTTTTAATGCAGGGAACAATTCATTATTCACAAAGTTAGTCAATTCACTACCAGCAATTTGTGGCTGGCTTTTTCCTTCTGCGTCGGTTTTATAGGCAGCCCAATTGCGCCAGCGGAATTTCTCTGGAATAGGCGATTTATAAGGTTTGCTTTTCGATGCGTCGTCTTCCCACTCTTCTTCTCGCTGGTCAAACACCTTCAAAAACAACATCCAGGTAAGCTGGCCTAAACGCTGTGCATCGCCATCGACACCGTCATCTTTCCGCATAATGTCTTGAATGCTTTTTACGGTACTACTTAAGTTCATACTATTCTCTTTTCAATTAGTTCTATCGAAAATCAGGCACGCTGACCATCTTTGTAGAGTTCTTCTTCCAAGTCACTAAGAGCTTGATTGTATTGCTCTAAGCTGCCAAAAATTCCGCGACGGATTTGGGTTTTACTACCGATTTGGTCGAAGGGAGGCAGTTCTAATACTTTTGGGTTTTCAATATCTTGTACGCCGTGATCTGCAAATTTATCAAGTAGCGCTTCTAACACTGTTTTTGCTTGGTCACCGTATTTACCAAATACATCTCGTTTTTTAACATTGTTAGCTCGCTCTTTACGCGTAAGTGGCTTTTGGTTAAACGCAACATGAGTAACCAGGTCAAATGCATCAAACTCACTACCATTGGGGACAGCCTGCTGTAGTACATCAAGCGGAATGCCTTGCTCTGCCAACTCTTCTAAAATGACTTGCTTACGCTCACTCTCACCCCACCGACGAAGAAAGTCATTCAGAGAGCCAAAGCTTTGTTTTAATGACTGCTCTATTTGATCTTTCAGTAATACTCGGTAGTCTTCTGTGATAAGTTTTCCGTCTACATCTAAGTATTGTGAGCGCTCAACAGCAAGATCCACATTCACATCGTCGATAACATATTTAATTCTAGGCTCACTAATGCCGCCCCCCGTTGAACCGCCCGGCTCATTTTCAGGATAGCCATCATCAACCCCACCTAACTCCTCATCATCAGAGCCTTCGGGCTGCTCTTCCTCTGGGGGAATGATGGGGTCATCTTCAGTTGGTTCATAAATGTAGGTTGGTTCGCCATCGAAGTCCGGATCAGAGAAAAGGCGCGTTGCCCCTTTAAAATCCATGATAGTGAAATACAACTTATTGTAGTCTTCACGCAATCGTGTCCCACGACCAATGATCTGCTTAAACTCGGTCATAGAATTTATGTTTTGGTCGAGCACTATAAGCTTGCAGGTTTTTGCATCAACACCGGTTGTTAGCAGCTTAGATGTCGTCGCAATAACAGGATATGGCTCATCGTTATCGATGAAGTACGAAAGCTGTGCTTTGCCTTCGTTATCATCCCCTGTAATACGCATAACGTAGCGCCTATTGCTGGCTGCTGCAGGAATTAACTTAACAAGCTCTTGACGCATTCGTTCAGCATGGTCTTGATCGTCACAGAATACGATGGTTTTAGCCATTGGATCGGTTGCTTGCAGGTATTCCCATACTTTCTTGGCTACCAGCTTTGTACGCTTTTCTAGCACTAAGTTGCGATCAAAATCCTTGGTATTGTATTGTCGCTGCTCGACAACATTTCCATGTTTATCAACCTTACCTTTCTCAGGTGTGTAACCTAACGCATCAACGTCTGTTGCTATTCGAATAACCTTGTACGGCGCTAAAAATCCATCTTCAATACCTTGTTTTAATGAATATGTGTATATAGGTTCACCAAAGTATTTAATATTGAATTCAGGGTTAATAATTTGTCCTTCAACAGGTTTTACTTCTTTAGGCGTAGCAGTTAAACCCAAATGGGTTGCACTGGTGAAATACGTCAAGATGTCATGCCATGCAGAATCCTCTCTCGCACTCCCTCGATGGCACTCGTCAATAACTACTAGGTCAAAGAAATCTGCGGGGAATTGCCGATAAATTTGCTTCCACTCCTCCTTACCTGTTACTGCCTGGTAAAGCGCCAAATAGACCTCGTAGTTCTTCTTGGCCTCACGATTAGTAACCTTATGCATCACCTCACCAAAAGGTGAAAAGTCTTGCTGCATGGTTTGATCAATAAGAATATTTCTATCGGCCAAAAAGAGAATGCGTTTCTTTGCCTTTGCTTTCCATAAACGCCAGATTATTTGGAATGCGGTGTAGGTTTTACCCGTCCCAGTTGCCATGACAAGTAATATTCGGTCCTGGCCCTTAGCAATCGCTTCAATAGTCCGATTGATAGCAACGCTTTGGTAGTAACGTGGAGACCGGTCACTTCCGTCACTATAATAAGGTTGCTCAATCATCGTTTGAGATTTTGGTTCGGTAATACCTTTCCATTGTTGGTAGATTGGCCATAGCTCCTGAGGGCTCGGCAATTCGTCTAACGACAGCTCTTTCTCAATTGGTTGAGTAATACCGGTTCTATCATGAAACAAAAAGCCATCACCATTACTACTAATTGCAAATGGTGCATCCAACATTTCTGCATAAGACAATGCCTGCTGCATACCATGTCCAACTGATAAGGTATTTTTCTTCGCTTCGATTATGGCAATTGGAATGTTAGGTTTAGCATAGAGCACATAATCTGCTCGCTTAGGACCACCCTTTACTTTCGGATTTTTAATACGTGCAGCTAATTTGCCGCGCACCATTACTCGACCATCAGTAATGGGCACTTCTTCGCGAAACTGACTTTGCAGCCACTCTGCTTTCTCAATTGCAGGCGTAATAAACTTCGTGCAAATATCTCGTTCGCTTAGCTGCTTTTTATCCATAACCCAACCTCAAAGACCCATCTTTAGTTCATTCTTCGTTGAAGTAGTCGCTATCGAGTGACTTCACGGTATATGTTTCTTTAGTGGTGACGCCAAGGCCACTTTCTATCATCAGTTCTGTTAATTGTTGCCCATTAATCAAAACAATCTTACTGTCTAAATTTGAAGCAAATTCTCGGGCTTCAGATGAGTAGTCAGATGTAGTGATAAACACCCCTTTCTTGGCTCTGAACCCTTGGAGAGCGCCTGCAAATTTCTGAATTTCAGGTCTACCGACTGTTCCTTCCCATCTTTTGGCTTGTAGATATATCGTGTCTAGCCCAAGCCGGTCTTCGTTAATAATCCCGTCGATACCGCCATCAGCAGTCATCTGCGTCGCTTTACCCGCTTCAGCACGTGAGCCGCCATACCCCATCGCTAACATGAGATCGACAACCAACTGTTCAAAGAAAAGAGGAGTCGACTGTTTAATAATCTGAAGTAGCTCATCGCCTAGCGATTTAGTTAGGGAGCGATATGCATTTTCTAAGGCTTCTTCAGGAGTATCGTTAGAGGGATCATTTGAAGAAAGTGCCTCATCATCACTATCGAGTTCTTTAGGTTTAGGTCTTTGAAATTCAACAAACTCGGGGAATTGTTTTAAATAACGGTTATCGATCCTTTCTGGTTTTACTTCTAGCGCCTTATGACCTCGATCTGTTATTTGGCAATGTCCTTTCTTAGGCAGTGTTAGCAACCCCGCTTTGTGCAGATAGGTTCTTGCCCAGCCTACTCTATTGCGTATAACTGTCTGGCGTCCGCTATTTATGCGCCTAGATTTCTCTTCATCTGTAAGATTGAAATCGGCACTTAACTTTTCATACAACGCTGACAAAGAATGGGGTTCGCCGTCCTTAATAGACGCTAAAAGTGGCCTCATTATTGTTTGAAAATCCGGGATAGCCATTCTTTTCCTTGGGTTCTTATAGTTCTATGAATTATCCCTATTCATTCCGAAAAGGTTTTTTTATTCGCTAGGCACTCTTTCAGCAACGTCTGAGAGGCTGACATCAAAATAAGCGCAAATCTTATCCAACACATCAAGGGTTGTATTAGGGTTACGGTTATTAGCAATCTTAGATAAAGTCGTTCGATGAATGCCTGTAGCTGATGAAATTTCATCCAACGTAATCCGCCGCCCTTCACTGTATTCCCGATCAGCAATCAGCTGTTTTAATCGAAATCGGATCATTTCCTAGCCCCACATATCGTGTGTGGAGTTTACACCCTACAAGATTCGCAAATAAAGCTATATTTGTAGATTTTAGTCTACATTTGAGTCGTATCTAGACAACCCCAAAGACAACTAACAAGTAAAACGTAGCGCAATTTTTTAAATAGTCTGAAAGGTTACGCGTAGCTCAATCTTATAGCCCTTTTTAAGAGGTAACAGCGATATACATTAGCTCATGCAAATTAACTAAACCTGTAATTAAAGGAAATACAACATGAGCGATGAAAACTTAGACGAATATTTAGGCTTAGACGGCGATGAAATTATGGAAATCGATGACCCCGAACCAGAATCCTTGCTTGGGAACGTTATTATAGCCGGAGAAACTACAATGATTTTTGGCAAAGCTGGTTGTGGTAAAAGCTGGGTGACTATGAGCATGTGCATGGCAATAGCTAAAGGAGAAGATGTTTTTGGCTGGAAATCTAATATACCAACGCCAATTTTCTATATTGAAGGGGAGATGAGATATAACCAGGTCAAACACCGCCTAAAAACGCTTTCAAATGGAGAAGTGCCTAAAAACTTTGTTTTGTTAAGCGCTAGTAAATTGCCAAAAGGCGAGTACATTGACCTGTCAGATATTCGGTGCCAACAAAAGATTCTCAAATCTTTAAGACGCCGAAAGTCCAAACTCCTTGTCGTTGATAATATTTCGTGCCTCACAAATCTTGAGGGCGAGAACGATGCTAGTAGTTGGACGAATGTCAAAAGATTTTGTGACGAGCTTAACAACATGGGAATCGCCGTAATTTTAGTTCATCACCCGGCTAAAAAAGGTGATGACCCTAGAGGATCTTCTATTCGTGTTGACGGTATAGATGTGTGCATAAAGTTGGAAGAAAATGAGAAAACACTGCCCCCTAACATAGGTGGGGCTTCTTTTAAGATGAGCGTTGACAAAAGCCGGTATGACCCAAAGCTTAAAAGCACTACTAAGCAGTACGCACTAGTCTCTCAGACAGGTAAATGGCATACCCCACGAGAATTCGACAGTATTGAGTCCGAACACTACGATAATGAATAGCACTCATATTTAAACCAATAACACACCCCGGCCCTTCAAGGGAGCCAGGGTGTGTTATTGATTCTATGCAGTGTCAACACATATCACAAGAGGCGAACTGAACATTGATTGAAAGACAATATAAAACTCCAGTAATGCCATTTTTGATTAAGGTTTTCCATAATAATAAGCCACACATCCACCAATTTTTAACCAACAAGCAGCTGTAAACTTTACACTCAAATTTACCTAGTTTTTCCAAAATAATTATACAACCAACCTAATATTCAACTGGTTTTATCCATCAATTCAAAGAT
>Ga0209825_1000999_pt1 | contig 14447 bp, 10 predicted proteins | sample EN8Hudsemesocosm_FD_184631 | JGI IMG/M metagenome (GOLD analysis project Ga0209825, IMG submission 184631) | Methane-oxidizing microbial communities from mesocosms in the Hudson Canyon - EN8B Hudson Canyon (SPAdes) (version 2) | ecosystem: Environmental > Aquatic > Marine > Cold seeps | place...
AGACGCTTTGTTATTAATTGTGTCGAGTGCTTTTACCGAGACAGCAGCAGTGGGTGGTTTTGCTGGTGCTGCAGTCTGGGCTGCCATTCGTTTTGGTGTGGCTAGAGGTGTTTTTTCTAATGAAGCTGGGCTGGGGAGCGCACCCATTGCCCACGCGGCTGCAAAGACGAATAACCCTGTGCAGCAGGGAATGGTAGCCATGCTGGGTACTTTTATTGATACCTTAATGGTTTGTACTATGACCGCTCTGGTTATTGTATTAACAGGTGCCTGGTCTAGTGGTGAGACGGGGGCCGCGTTATCTACTTTGGCTTTTAATACGGCAATACCAGGGTGGGGTGGTTATATTGTTGTGTTAGGCCTGGTAGTTTTTGCTTTTACTACCATTTTAGGCTGGAGCTATTATGGTGAGCGTTGTGCTGAATTTTTGTTTGGGGTAAAGGTGATTTGGCCTTATCGTGTGTTATGGCTATGTGCTATACCGGTGGGGGCAATGGGTAAGTTAGGGATTATCTGGTTGATGGCTGATGTAATGAATGGCTTGATGGCCATCCCTAATTTAATTGCATTAGCTTTGTTAAGTCCGGTCATTTTTAAATTAACCAGAGAGTATATTAAATCAATCGCGTAGAGACGTAGCATGCTACGTCTCTACGGTAATATGTAGGGTGGGCAATGCCCACCTTTTTCTATTTAACCAGGCTTAACAAAATACCTGCGGCCACCGCAGAACCAATTACACCCGCAACATTGGGTCCCATAGCATGCATCAGCAAGAAGTTATGAGGGTTGCTTTCTAATCCAACTTTATTTGCTACTCGAGCAGCCATCGGAACAGCAGATACGCCAGCAGCACCAATTAAAGGATTGATAGGGGTGTCACTATATTTGTTCATCACTTTTGCCATCAGTACGCCGCAAGCTGTACCAATACAAAATGCAATCGCTCCTAAGGCTAAAATACCTAAGGTTTCAGCTTTTAGGAACGCTTCTGCACTTAGTTTTGATCCCACAGCAAGACCTAGGAAAATAGTCACAATATTTATTAGTTCATTTTGTGCTGTTTTACTTAATCTTTCCACCACGCCGCAGGCATTCATAAGATTACCTAAGCAAAACATCCCCACCAGAGGAGCTGCTGAAGGCAGGAGTAATGCTGATAATGTTAATAACATTAAAGGAAAAATAACCTTTTCTTTAGCAGAAACATTGCGTAATTGTTGCATTTCAATCTTACGCTCTTCTTCTGTTGTTAGCGCACGCATAATAGGAGGCTGAATTAAAGGAACCAAAGCCATATATGAGTATGCGGCAACAGCAATTGCGCCGAGTAGATCAGGTGCCAATTTAGAGGCTACATAAATAGCAGTAGGGCCATCAGCACCACCAATAATAGCAATGGCGGCAGCATCTTTTAAAGAGAATTCCATGCCTGGAATCATGTTCAGTGCCAAGGCGCCTAATAATGTAGCAAAAATACCAAATTGAGCTGCTGCACCTAGTAATAAGGTCTTAGGGTTTGCCAGCATAGGACCAAAATCAGTCATTGCACCTACCCCCATAAAAATGAGTAAAGGAAAAATACCTGACTTAATGCCGAAATATAAGTAATGTAAAATACCGCCCTCTTCGGCAATACCTGCGATAGGTATATTACTTAAAACTGCCCCAAAGCCAATGGGTAGTAATAGTAGGGGTTCAAAACCTTTCTTGATGGCAAGAAAAAGTAATAAAAAACCCACAAGCATCATAAATACTTGCGGACCAGAGAAGTTATACAGGCCAGTGCTTTCCCACAGGGCAATGAGATTTTCCATAGAGCAATTTATTTTATTTTGTTAGGTTATATGATTGTAACCTGGTTTTTTAAAAAGATTGTCGGGCAGCATATTACGCTAACTTGACAGCAGTAAGTTTGATAAAAGTAAGCTTAATCTTTGCAAGTAAGGCTTTAGCCAGGCTTAAGCAAGGCTAAAGATTTACTTTCGGATAAAACAATTTTTGGGTTTGCTAAAGTCTTCAGTGCTAAAGTGTTATTAAAGTCTCACCAACAGCAACAGCATCACCTTCTTTAACATTAAGTGTACTGACAGTCCCTGAAATTTTAGAGCGGACTTCAGTTTCCATTTTCATAGCTTCCATAATTAAAACGACGTCTCCTTGAGCAACATGTGCGCCAGGAGTCACGTTAACTTTTAAAATATTCCCTGCCATGGGTGATTCAATAACTTCACCATTGCTTGAAACTTCAGTAACGGGTGTGCTGCTAGTGTGTTGTACGCTAATATTTGAGCCGCCAGGGCCTACAGCAACATTGTAGCTTCTGCCATCAACATTAACCGAGTATGTTTCTGTCGGCGTATCTTTAACAGGTGCCTGAGATGCAGCAAATGCTTCAGGGTTTGGTGCTGGTTCAAAAGCGTCTGGATTATTACGATTAGTAATAAATTTCCAGCCTACCTGGGCAAACAGGCCATTAATTAAGGCATCTTCTTCTATATTATCAGCAAGAGTAACACCTTCTGCTTCAGCTTTTTCTTTGACTTCAGCAACTAGTTTATGCATTTCAGCTTCAATCAAATCAGCTGGACGACAAGTAATTGCTTCTTCACCTTCTAAGACTCTTGCTTGTAAATCTTTATTGAGTTCAGCAGGTGCAGCGCCGTATTCACCCTTTAATACACCTGCGGTTTCTTTGGTAATCGTTTTGTAGCGCTCACCAGCAATCACATTTAACACGGCTTGTGTTCCAACGATTTGTGATGTAGGTGTGACTAAGGGGATAAAGCCCAGGTCTTCACGGACTTTGGGTATTTCTTTTAATACCTCATCAAACTTATCAGCAGCGCCTTGCTCTTTTAGCTGGCTTTCCATGTTGGTTAACATGCCGCCAGGGACTTGAGATGTTAATATTCTGCTATCGACACCTTTTAAACTGCCTTCATATTGAGCATATTTTTTTCTGACATCTCTAAAGTAGTGCGCAATATCTTCAAGTTTGAGTAGATCCAGGCCTGTGTCTCTATCTTGACCTTCCAGGCAAGCAGCAATTGTTTCGGTAGGGCTGTGACCATAAGTCATGCTTAATGAAGAGATAGCTGTATCTACATTATCTATACCTGCTTCAGCAGCTTTAATAATAGTCGGTACACTTAAACCTGTGGTTGCATGGCAATGCATATGTACAGGAATATCAGTCGCCTGTTTTAATTTAGTGACTAATTCAAAGGCATCATAAGGTTTTAACAAGCCAGCCATATCTTTGATACAAATGGAGTGTGCTCCCATATCTTCAATTTGCTTGCCTTGAATCACCCATTTATCAATAGTATGAAAAGGACTTGTGGTATATGAGATAGTTCCTTGAGCATGTGCGTCAGTATTTAGTACTGCTTTAACCGCTTGCTCAATATTGCGCATATCGTTCATGGCATCAAAGATACGGAACACGTCCATACCATTAACAACACAGCGTTCTACAAATTTATCAACTACATCATCAGCATAATGTCTATAGCCTAAAATATTTTGGCCACGGAATAACATTTGTTGTGGTGTATTGGGCATCGCAGCTTTTAATAGACGCAATCTTTCCCAAGGGTCTTCGCCTAAGTATCTAATGCAGGCATCAAATGTTGCGCCACCCCAGGACTCAATGGACCAATAACCTATTTGATCTAGTTTTTCACAAATAGGGAGCATATCTTCAATACGTAATCGTGTCGCCAAGATTGATTGATGTGCATCTCGTAACACGACTTCTGTGATGCCTAAAGGTTTCTTAACCTCTGTCATGGTTTTTCTCCTGTGACTTTTTTGGGTCAGTTTTAATAAAGCTTACTTTGTGGGTCGCTTTAAGTTTCCTAAAAATTAACTATTTATGCTTGTTGCGGTACTGGTGTACTGCCGCACTTATTGCAGCAATAACACCTGCATCTGTATGGCTAGTTGAAGCCGATGCCGGAGTTATTGCATTGATAGGTTGCTCTGGAAAGAAGCGTTGTATCACTGCAGTCATGATGTTTACCATCACAATTAGTAAGGCTAAAAAGGCGAAGACTATGGTCATACCTATTAGCATTAGCTCTACACCTGAGCTCATCATTTCGGACATGATTGTTCTCTATTAGAAATAATAATTGCAACATTATAGCATAAATTTTTGCAGGCTATTTTTGGGGAATAAAAGTACTGAATTATTAGACCTTATCTTATTAATTGGGGCTTGCAATGTATTAAAATAGACGCTTTGGCATATGATTTAAGCCTTGTTATCACTGATGCCGTGTGTAAAATAAAGATAAGCAATATAGGTATATCATGATGAATGAGCAAGATAAGCAGCAACAATGGCGAGAAAAATTAACACCCGAGCAGTTTGAGGTATGCAGAAATAAAGGCACGGAACGGCCATTTACGGGTAAATATACAGATTGTAAGCAAGAAGGCATTTATCACTGTGCCTGCTGTGGTAGCTTGCTATTTGATTCTGAAGTTAAATATGACTCGGGATCGGGCTGGCCCAGCTTTTGGGATGTGCTAGATCAGGGTAAAATTAACCTAATTGCTGATCAAGGAATGGGGATGACTCGGGTAGAAGTCACGTGTAAGGCCTGTGATGCCCATTTAGGTCACGTATTTGAAGATGGACCGCAACCGACAGGGTTGCGTTATTGTATTAATTCAGTTTCGTTGGAGCTAAAGCATAAATGATGGACGCGCAAAAACAGGTTAAAGATTTATTGGATTTTATTGATGATAGTCCCAGTGCTTATCATGCGGTTAAAACGATTAAAGAGGCTTTAAATTCATTCGGCTTTATCGAATTAAATGAAGCCGAAAAATGGACTTTAAAGCCAGCTGGGCGCTATTGTGTTATTAGAGATGATTCCTCTATTATTTTTTTTGTACTGGGCAAAAAACCATTGCCTGAAACGGGGTATAAAATTTTAGGTGCCCATACAGACTCGCCTGGATTGAAAATAAAGCCTAATGCAGTAAAAAAATCGGATGGATTGCTTAGATTAGGGGTTGAGGTCTATGGTGGCCCTATATTGGCTACTTTTACAGATAGAGATTTAAGTTTGGCGGGTCGGGTTAGTTATAAAACGGCTAAAGGTGAAATCAGCAGTCAGTTGGTACATTTTGAACAAACGCTTATACGCTTGCCTAATCTGGCTATTCATATGAATAGAAAGGTCAATGAAGACGGTTTAAAGTTAAACAAGCAAACTGAACTGTCTTTGATTTTGTCCACATCCATTGAAGAACAGCTTTCTGACAAATATTTACATGAGTTGCTGGCCAAACAGTGTGGAATTGAGGCAGATAATATTTTGTCTTGGGAATTAAGCGTTTATGATACCCAAAAAGGTGTGTTTTGGGGGGCAGAGCAGCAATTCTACGCAAATAGCCAGTTAGATAATTTAGCCTCTTGTCATGCTGGTTTGCAAGCTATTCTGGATGAAAAAAGTCTGGACTCAGATCATACTTTAATGGCTGCCTTTTTTGATCATGAAGAGATAGGCAGTGAAAGTACCAAAGGTGCAGATGGTTGTTTTTTACCTGATATTCTTCAACGTATAGCTTTTGCTATGGATGTTGATAAAGAAGATTATCAGCGTGCATTGGCGCAAAGTTTTATGATCAGTGCCGATATGGCTCATGCTTATCAACCTAATTTTCCTGCAGCCTATGAACCTGAGCATAAAGTTACCGTCAATAAGGGGCCTGTTATAAAGGTGAATGCAAATCATCGCTACAGTTCCGAAAGTATTTCAGAGGCCATGTTTATTCGCTGGTGTGAGTTAAGTGATATACCCTACCAAAAATATTCACATCGAACTGACATCCCTTGTGGAAGTACTATTGGACCAATGACCTCTGCAAAATTAGGCGTTAGAACGGTTGATGTAGGGAACCCTATGTGGGCTATGCACAGTATAAGAGAGAGTGCTGGCGTTAAAGATCACGCCTACATGATTAGGGTTTTAAAAACTTTTTTTGCTGAAGGATAGCTTTATTCAAACTCTTATCTATACTATAAAGCTGGTGCGGCCAATATTATTTTAGAATAATGTGTTGATATGCTTTGGCGATGATTTGTAGTCGTTAGAGTTATGAGTGATTAAGTATGCATCTTCATCTTCATCAGACGATGGAGCGCAGGGCCTGAAGGCAGCCCGCTCTACAAATTACCTTCTATTATATTGTTGTTTCTTTTGGCTATAAGCATGTTGAATAACAGGCTATGTTTGTCTCCTTACGGGGAAGTGTATTTGTGCTTGAAATAAAGGATTCTATTACGCGCTAATTATGTATAAAACTTTTTTTTATAAACAACAAAACTGCGTATTGTTGAGACTTTTGTTTCTTCTATTCTGTGTGCCTTTTTTTAGCCCCTCGATTGCTGAAGAAAACCCTATTGAATATAAAATCAAAGCGGCTTATCTGTACAATTTTACCAAATTCATTAGTTGGCCAGAAAATGAGTTAGAGACCTTTAATATCTGTCTTATTGGTAAAGACCCCTTTGGCCCAATTATTAATCCCATTGAAAAAAGAAAGGTAAAGAATAAATCCATCCGTTTATATCGTATAGAGGTTGGTGAGGCTACCCAGCATTGCCATATTGTTTATCTATCATCTTTTACAAAAAATCTCGATGCTTTGTCTGGTGCTTTAACCATTGCTTCATTAACACCTTCTTTAACCGTTGGAGAGCTAAAGCGTTTTACTCAATCAGGGGGCATGATTGCTTTTTTTCAAAAAGAGGGCAAAGTCAAATTACATATAAATTTAAAGGTTTTACGGGATAGCGGTTTAGATATTAGTGCAAAGCTATTAGAGATTGCTGAAGTTTATTATGGAGAGTCAAATGATTAAGCCTCTTCAAAACCTCTCTATACAAAAGAAATTAATATCAATCTTACTGTTTTCCAGTGTTTCAGGGCTAGTGATCGCTGCTTTTTTTCTACTATTATTGGAAGTTTCTGTATTTAAGCAGAATGCAGAAAATGAATTGTCCACAATGGCAGAATTGATTGGTAACCGAAGTACTGCTGCCTTATCTTTTGATGATGCTACTTTGGCCAAAGAAAATCTATCCTCTTTAGAGCAAGTTACAACGGTTCAATTTGCTTGCCTTTATGATACACAGGGTCGACTATTTACTTCTTTTGAAGTGAAGGGATATCGGGGAGAGTCATGTCCTGATCAATACACTGGTCAAATAACACATTTTAAAAAGACATTACTCAATGTATATAAATCAATAATACTAGATGCTGATACTTTGGGGGCAGTTTATATACATGCAAACCTAGAGAGTGCATTTATACAAAAATTTAAGTATATCATTTTGATTTTTGTTGTGTTGCTAGTGGCGACAGTGGTTACTTTTTTCTTAACAGCGCCTTTACTTAGGGTTATTACCGCCCCGTTGAAGAAATTGTTAACAACGGTGAATAATATTAGTCAGCAACAAGATTTTTCTCAACGAGCTCATCGGCAGAGTAATGATGAAGTAGGTGAGTTGGTTGATGCATTTAATATCATGGTTGCAACGGTGGAGCAGCAAAATAATGCCCTGATAGTTGCTAAAAATCATTATCTTGCTCTTTATGATGATAACCCTACTATGGTGTTTCATCTTAGTGCGAATGGCAATATTGTATCAGTCAACCGATTTGGAGCTAAGCAGCTAGATTTAACGAGTGAGGAATTACGTAATCGTTCAATTTTTGACTTTGTCCATCCTGATGATTTGCTGGCTGCAAAAATGATGTTTGATTTGTGTGTTGCTTCCCCACATAAAGTACATAAGCAAGAGATCAGAAAAGTTTGTCGTGATGGAAGAATTATTTGGGTAAGGGAAACGGCACGACTCATTAACACAGAGCATCAGCAAAATAATTTCTTATTGGTTTGTGAGGATGTAACAGAAACCAAGATGCTATCAGCAAAAGTTGAATATCAGGCCAGTCATGATGCATTAACAGGCTTAGTTAACAGAAGTGAGTTTGATACTATTCTGCAGTTGGTGGTAGAACAAGCAAAACATGATGAAAATGAACATGCCCTTTGTTATTTAGATTTAGATCAATTTAAAGTCGTCAATGATACCAGTGGTCATATGGCAGGGGATGAGCTGTTAAAGCAATTAGGTAATGTTTTAAAAGTTCAAGTCAGAAAGGGTGATTTACTGGCTCGACTGGGGGGGGATGAATTCGGTATTTTGATGCACGATTGCTCCCTAAATCAAGCCGCTCATGTCTGTGAACAGCTTCGAAATGTCATTAGAGATTTTCAATTTGCCTGGGAAGATAGAAGTTTTTCCGTGGGTGTCAGTATTGGTATTTCATCCATTAATAGTGCCACTGGGAATGCTGTTGATATTTTAAAAGAAGCTGATGCAGCTTGTTATGCAGCAAAAGATAAAGGTCGAAACCGAGTCCATGTTTTTAGGCCCGATGATGAAGAGCTGGCTTCAAGACAGGGGGAAATGCAATGGGTAGAAAAAATCCAAAAAGGACTCGATGAAAACTGTTTTGTTTTGTATGGACAGCTGATTGTTCCAATCTCTGACAGCAAGGAAGGATTGCATTTTGAAACTTTGGTCCGTTATATAGATGAAAATGGACAGACTATTCCTCCTGGTGCTTTTTTACCCGCAGCGGAGCGATATAATTTAGCGACGGCTCTAGATAAATGGGTGATTGCCCATTTATTTGAATGGTTAGCAAATCACCCTGATTGCTTAGATGAATTGGCTGTATGCTCGGTTAATTTATCGGGCTTGTCATTATCTGATGAGTCTATGTTGAATTTTATTACTGAAACATTTGACGTTTATTCCATTCCAATGTCGAAAATCTGTTTTGAGATTACTGAAACAGCAGCCATCGGTAATTTAAATAGTGCGACTAAATTTATTCAGCACTTGCGAGAAATGGGTTGTTCGTTTTCGTTGGATGATTTTGGTAGTGGACTTTCATCTTTTGCCTATTTGAAAAATCTGCCCGTTGATTTTTTAAAAATTGATGGATTATTTGTTAAAGATATTTTGCATGACAAAGTGGATTTGGCAATGGTTAAGTCAATTAACGAGGTTGGGCATGTAATGGGGAAGAAAACCATTGCAGAGTTTGTGGAAAATAAAGACATATTCAACTTATTAAATGAACTGGGTGTGGATTATGCTCAAGGCTATGGAATTGCCAAACCTGTACCGTTAGATGAGCTTTTATGACTGCTTTTGAAGAAAAAAATGATATAGCAAACCTAGCTATAAGCCTGTCAAAGGTTATTTTTATTTTATCTTTGTACTGTTTTGCTTTTAATTTAAAAAGTGAAACTTTAGCTGATGACTTTTTTGATTTAAGTTTAGAGCAACTGGCTGATATTCAAATTACTTCATTGGCTAAAAAGCCGCAAAAGTTAAGTTTGGCTGCTTCATCTGTTTATGTTTTGAATCAGCAAGATATACAGCGCTCAGGAGCAACAACGATTGCTGATGCTTTAAGAGTTGTTCCTGGTGTCCAGGTTGCAAAACTGGATTCGAATAAGTGGGCAGTCTCTATCCGGGGGTTTAATGATATATTTTCAAATAAATTGTTAATTTTAATGGATGGTAGAACAGTTTATTCTCCCTTTTTTGGTGGGGCCTATTGGGATACGGTTGATACGGTTCTACAGGATATTGACAGAATTGAAGTGGTAAGAGGTCCTGGGGGGACTTTATGGGGGGCTAATGCAGTTAATGGTGTGATAAATATAATTACAAAAAAAGCCAGTGAAACCGCAGGTTTGATGGTCAGTGCTTTAGCTGGTAATGAAGAAAGAGGACAGCTCAGCGTAAGGTATGGTGGAAATGTTAATGAAAATACGCACTATCGAATATATGGCAAAGGGTTTGAAAAAGATGAAGCTGAAGATGGGGTGGACGACTGGCGGATGGGGCGAGCAGGTTTTAGGCTAGATAGTGACCTCAATGATGACAATAATATCACTTTTCAAACTGAAGTCTATCTGGGTGAAGAAGGTGAGATGGCCTCCGCGTCAATAAATGTTGCCCCTTTCGGTAATTTTGAGAGTCAGACTGATGTGTTTGGGGGGCATGCTTTATTTCGATGGGATAGTGATTTAGGCAATGGATCGGATTTAAGCTTTCAAAGTTATTATGACCGTGCTGAACGAGAGCATTTTTATATTAAAGATAAGCGAGATACCGTTGATTTAGAATTTCAGCATCGATTTCAAACTTTTTGGCAACAGGAATTTGTTTGGGGTTTAGGCTTTCGTTATATTAGTGATGAAATTAAAGCCGGCTCTTTAATGAGTGTTAATCCTGAGCATAGATCAGATCAGATATATAGTGCATTCGTTCAGGATGAAATTAGTTTGATTGATGAGCAATTAATTTTAACTGTTGGGACTAAACTGGAACATAACAGTTATACGGGGTTCGAATATCAACCCAGTGCCAGGTTACTATGGAAACCTTATGATAAACACAGTGTATGGGGGGCCGTGTCACGTGCAGTCAGGGTTCCAAGTCGAGCTGAGCAAGATGGCATAATTCATCGTGGATTTGCTGCTCCAGGTGTGATTATCAATATTTTGGGTAGTCGAGATATGGATGCTGAAGAATTGCTTGCTTATGAATTAGGCTACCGCTTTCTGGGTAAGCAATTTAGTGCTGACCTCAGTTTTTTTTATAATGAATATGATAATCTTCGTTCTGTTGAACAGGGAGCACCCAGAGCTGCGGTGCTTCCTCTCAGGGCAGAGATTCCTCTGATCTTAGATAATAAATTATATGGGGAAACTTATGGGCTGGAATTAGCAACGAGCTGGATTGTAAATGAAGACTGGCGATTAAATGCGGGTTATTCGTATATTCAAATGCAGTTACATGCATTAGCTTCGAGTACAGATAGTACGGAAGAACAGGATGAAGGCGATACCCCGCATCACCAGTTCAATTTAACATCATTATGGCAAGTTTCAGAAAACTGGCAGTTAGATAGCACATTGCGTTATGTCGATTTAGTTAGAGGTACTACGGGAATTGGACCTAAAGACGCGGTGAAATCTTATTTGACGGTGGATTTTCGAGTGGCCTGGCAAGCACATGATTCTCTAGCTGTATCAATTGTTGGGCAAAATTTGTTAGGAAAACATAGAGAATTTAGAGGGTCAACCGTAGAAACTCAGGTAACAGATGTTGAGCCTAGTGTTTATTTTAAGATGGATTTTAATTACTAGTTTGGGGTTTCAATTAACATGGCAGGAAAAATGCTTAGTCGCATACAAATAAAGCTTATACCAACAGTGCTCAGTTCGGTCATGTGTTTTTCTGTTGCTGCTGAAGAAATGGATGATTTTTTTGCAATGTCCCCTCTGGAATTGGCAAATATATCTGTAACTATTGCCACAGGTACGGCAAAACCAGTGTATCAGTCTGCTTCAGTAACCAGTGTGATTACTGCTGAACAAATTAATACGATGGGGGCAACGGAATTGCATCAGGTCTTAGAAACTGTGCCTGGATTACATGTGCGTATTCAAGCAGTAAGTAATGACCCCGTTTATTCGATGCGAGGCATTAGTAATGAGGTTAATGCACAAGTATTGATGCTGTTAAATGGTACCCGGTTTTCCGTGCCATATAAAGGCAGTACTATGACGGGGATGGAATTGCCTGTTGAGGCAATTCAGCAAATTGAAGTAATAAGAGGCCCTGGTTCTGCTTTATATGGTGCAGATGCTTTTGCTGGTGTGATTAATATTATTACTAAAAAAGCCAAGGATATTGCTGGAACAGAAATGGGTGTTCGTGGTGGTTCATGGGATACCCAAAGTGTTTGGGGTATGCATAGTAACAGCTGGTTAGGCTGGGATATTGCCAGTACTTTACAGTATACACACCGTAATAATGATGGCGATAGAATTATTCAATCTGATGCACAGACTGCAGCTGATAGTATCTTTTCTACCAATGCTTCGCTAGCACCAGGGGAAATGCAGATACAGGCTGAGCGATGGAATGCTCATTTAAATTTGCAGCGTAAGCATTGGGATATAAGTTTTTGGGCTTTTAATAAAGTGGATGCTGGTGTTGGTGCGGGTGCAGGTGGGGCCATAGATGATGAAGGGCGCTTTGATGGTGAAAATTATTTAACCGATTTACGTTTTTCGTCTGAAGATCTTATAGATGACTGGGAATTTTTAGCACATGCCAGTTATTTGTTTACAAATGTGGATACTGAGCTGCATAACTTTCCTGATAACTCAATGTTTCTAATTGATGCCAATGGAAATATTGGTGCTACGGGTTCTCCAGTGCTATTTACTGATGGTTTGATAACGCAGATAGAATTGGAAAATCAGGTGGCTAGTGGTGAAATAAGCTCAATTTATAAAGGCCTGGAAAAGCATTTATTCAGGCTTACGGCTGGATTTAGATATGAACAATTGAGAACTCAGGAAAAACGCAATTTTGGTAATGGCATAATTGACGGTTCTATTTCCCCCATTGATGGCACATTAACAGAGGTGACGGGTACGGATCTTGTTTTTTTACCAAACTCTCATCGTTCTATCTGGTCTGTTGCTTTGCAGGATGAATGGCAGCTTGCTTCGGACTGGCAGTTAACAGCGGGTATACGGTTTGACCATTATTCTGATTTCGGCAGTACCATTAACCCAAGGGTTGCTCTGGTCTGGAATGTTTCTGAACAGTTAAGCACCAAACTGTTGTATGGGCAAGCGTTTAGATCACCTAGTTTTCTTGAGCAAAAACAGCAAAATAGCCAATTATTTCTAGGTAATCCAGATCTTGAACCAGAAACTATAGAGACAGTTGAACTGGCTTTTGATTACCGCCCTTTAAATAATTTAAGGTTGGCGAGTAATTTTTATTTTTACGTGATTGAGGATTTAATCGCGTCTAAACAGGGAGGTGGCAGTGTTGGGGCTGTTGATAATACTGAAGGTCAAACAGGTTATGGAACTGAGCTTGAATGGGACTGGAAATTTCATCCTCAATGGAATATAAAGGGTAATTATGCTTGGCAATATGCCAGAAATGAAGAAACCAAACGCAGAGTGGCCAATGTGCCTGAGCATCAGGTTTATCTGGCTGCGAGCTGGCGTTTTCTACCGCAATGGCAATTGCAAACCCAGCTTAATTGGGTAGGACATAGAGTTAATTTTGTTGGTAGTACTAATAATCGATTAGAAGATTATGAAACAGTGGATGTGACTTTAAATAGTAAACGTTTTTTTGGTGTGGTCGATTTTTCAGCCTCAGTACGAAATGTGTTTGATACTGATGGCCGGGAGGCTGCTGTTAATAGTTTTAAAGAGAATCTACCTATTGCCAGTCGTAGTTTTTATCTACAAACCAGCATCCATTTTTGAGGAATATACTGCCATTTGATGGTGAGCTGTATCTAGTGAGCCATTTTTATCAACAACATGAAGCGGAGCAGTTATTTACGCTGTTATTACAAAGTCTGGCCTGGCAGCAAGAGCAAATCTTTCTTTATGGGCGTTGGCTAAAAGTGCCCAGATTAATGTGCTGGTATGGTGATCAACAGGCAGAGTACAAGTATTCTGGGGTTAATCATCAGCCTTTGCCTTGGATAGAGCCATTGTCGTTGATTAAAGATAAAATTCAATCGTATTATCCCTGTGTTTTTAACAGTGTGATGGCTAATCTATATCGCGATGGGAATGACTCTATGGGCTGTCATGCCGATGATGAGAAAGAGTTAGGGGAAAACCCGTTGATTGCTTCTTTAAGTCTTGGGGAGCAACGATTACTGAAATTTAGGCATCAAAAAACTAAGCAGGTGTTTGATGTTACCTTAAGTAATGGAGATCTATTGCTGATGACGGGGGAGATTCAGCATCATTGGCGACACGAGCTACCTAAAACAAAAAAGCTTAAAACGGAACGGATTAATTTAACCTATAGGCAGGTTTATAAGATAGCCCAGTAGAGACGTAGCATGCTACGTCTCTACTACTAATCTTAATCTATTGCCTTAAAACCAATGTCCGTACGATAAAAAGCATTGTCCCAGCTGATTTTATCGGTCAATTCATAGGCTTTTCTTTGTGCATCGGCAATATCATCACCTAAAGCACAAGCACATAAAACTCTGCCACCAGAGGTCACTACATTACCGTCTTTTTCAGCGGTACCAGCGTGAAAAACTTTACTGTTCTCTTGCTCTTCGGCTGGCAGGCCAGAAATAACAGCTCCTTTTTCATAACTATCAGGATAACCGCCTGCAGCTAATACAACACCAAGAGCTGCGCGATTATCCCATTCAGTCGTCATATTGCTAAGGTTTTTATCTAAAGCTGCCAAACATAAATCAACCAGATTACTTTTTAAACGCATCATAATGGGTTGTGTTTCAGGATCACCAAAG
>Ga0209825_1001001_pt1 | contig 14405 bp, 12 predicted proteins | sample EN8Hudsemesocosm_FD_184631 | JGI IMG/M metagenome (GOLD analysis project Ga0209825, IMG submission 184631) | Methane-oxidizing microbial communities from mesocosms in the Hudson Canyon - EN8B Hudson Canyon (SPAdes) (version 2) | ecosystem: Environmental > Aquatic > Marine > Cold seeps | place...
AAGCAAAGCTCGAGGCTTTGCCCAGTTTTAATCCTGCCGCTCGAAGAATTCAGCGTTTAATCATAGGTCACGCCACCGATATAGAGTTGGATGCCAATGGGCGACTGTTGCTGCCCGCTCCTTTGCGTGAGTATGCCGGTTTAGAAAAAAAGATGATTATGATGGGGCAGGGCAAAAAGTTTGAATTGTGGGACGAAGAGCACTGGAGTAAACGTCGCCAAAGCTACCTTGAAGCCATGCGCGAAGACTCCCAGTTACCAGAAGAATTAATGAACTTGTCCTTATAAAAGGCCTGCTGAAAATTAAGTTTATAGAAGAGCATATATGAGCGAACACATTACAGTATTGTTGCACGAGGCAGTGGACGGATTGGTTTTGGATGCCGACGGCCTGTATGTGGATTGCACCTTTGGTCGCGGCGGTCATAGTCAGTTGATATTGGAAAAGCTGTCTGTGAACGGTCGCTTAATTGGCATCGATAAAGACCCGCGAGCCATTGCCACAGGTAAAGAGCTTGAGAAGGCCGATAGTCGCTTTCAGATTTGCCATGGATCATTTGCCGATATGCAGCAAATGGTAAATGAACAAGGCAATGGTCAATTGGTTAGCGGCGTATTGATGGATTTGGGTGTAAGTAGCCCACAGTTAGATGAAGCAGAGCGAGGTTTTAGCTTCATGAAAGACGGCCCGCTGGATATGCGCATGAACACTGAAGCCGGACAAACTGCGGCCCAGTGGGTTAATTCAGCAAAAGAAGAAGAGATTGCCAACGTATTTTATGAATTTGGCGAAGAGCGCTGCAGCCGTCGTTTGGCACGTGCCATTGTGCAGCGACGTGAGCAAGAGCCGTTTGAACGTACCCTGGATTTGGCTGAAGTAATTAAGGTGGCTCACCCTAGGTGGGAGAAAAACAAACATCCAGCCACTCGCTGTTTTCAGGCAATGCGTATTTATCTGAACAACGAATTGGGCGATCTAACCAATGGTCTGCAGGTGGCCACGGATATGCTGGCTAAGTCGGGGCGCTTAGTGGTGATTAGCTTCCATTCTTTAGAAGACAGAATGGTGAAGCACTTTATTCGAGATAAAGAAAAGGGCCCGCAGTTGCCACCAGACCTTCCTATTATGGAAAAAGATTTCCCTAAAGAGCTAAAGCACATCGGCAAGGCCATTAAAGCCAGTAAAGCCGAAGTGGATGTGAATGTTCGATCCCGTAGTGCCATCATGCGTATCGCGCAAAAAGAAATGTAGTGGCGACGATGCTTATGGGTGGGTTGCGGGGGAAACTGCTTTCCATGTTATTGATGCTCAGCGCCTTGGCGGTTATTTATAGTAGTTTTATGAATCGCCAGCTGGCTCATGAATGGCAAGGCTTGGGAAATGAGCATACTCGATTGCAAGAGGAATACGGTCGTTTGATGCTGGAATACAGCACCTTGGCGGCTCCTAGCCGAGTGGAAGAGTTGGCTCGACAAACATTAAAAATGTCGTTTCCTAATAAAAATAATACCCGGGTGATTCAGTTGGATCGCCATTAAAGATAGCAACACACGGAAAACTAAGTGGCCTCAAAGAATCAATATGCGAATGGCGGTAACGGCTGGCGACATTACACAGTAATGGCGCTTGGCTTAATGCTGTTCGCGGTATTGTTAGTGCGCCTAACCCAGTTGCAGGTATTGCAAACAGATTTCTTGCAAGGGGAGGGTGAGCGGCGTTCGGTACGCGATCATAAATTGCAGGCGTTTCGTGGCATGGTGGTGGATCGTAATGGTGAGCCATTAGCCGTCAGTACGCCGGTTAAAAGTGTATGGCTTAACCCCAAGCAAATTATTCAAGACAATATTGATATTCGGCCAATGGCTCGATATTTGAGTATCAGCGTTAAGCAACTGCTTACCAAGCTCAAGAAAAACCAGCATAAAGAATTTATCTATTTGCAGCGCCACATGAATCCCTTGATGGCGAAAAAAATTCAAGATTTAAAATTGCCCGGTGTGGGTTTGCAGCAAGAGTTTAAGCGTTTCTATCCCGCGGCAGAGGTGGCCAGTCATGTGGTGGGTTTCACCAATATAGATGAACAAGGTCTGGAAGGGGTGGAGTTGGCCTATGATGACTGGCTACAGGGCACGCCAGGCAAAGGGCGCATGATAAAAGACCGGTTGGGTCGTCTGGTAAAAGACCTGGGGGTTATCAACCCTGCCCAATCGGGAAAAGAATTGATGTTAAGCATAGATTTACGTCTGCAGTATCAAGCTTACCGCGAATTAAAAGCCTCGGTGGCGCAGCATGGTGCCAAGGCTGGATCATTAATTATGGTGGATGTGAGCAGTGGGGAAATATTGGCCATGGTGAATCAGCCGTCGTATAACCCCAATAACCGTGCTGCATTGAATGTGGCGGCGGTGCGTAATCGCAGCGTCACCGATATTATTGAGCCAGGCTCCACTGTGAAACCCTTTACCGTAGTGGCGGCGTTAATGGCCGGGCAAGTAACCGAAAAGTCCGTCATAAATACCCACCCGGGTACTTTGCGTCTGGGCAATAAAACGATTCGTGATCACAGAAATTATGGGGCGCTGGATATAGAAGGCATATTAATTAAATCCAGCAATGTGGGGGTGAGTAAGTTGGCCATCAACCTTGGCGGCGAAAACCTCTGGGCAAGTTACCAGGCTCTGGGGCTGGGTAAGCCTGTGGGCATAGGCTTGCCAGGTGAACATGGAGGCAAAGTAGCTGTTTTAGCCAATCATTGGAGTCAGCTACAAAGTGCCACCCTGTCTTACGGTTACGGTCTGGCAGTCACGCCTTTGCAATTAGCCCAGGCTTATCAAGTATTGGCCAACGGCGGACTGAAGCAACCGCTAAGTATTATTCATAAAGACCCCGAAGCGGGTGAGCAAGTGATCCCCAAAGAAATTGCCCAAAAGGTACTGGCCATGCTGCAAGGGGTGGTGAGTGCAAAAGGCACCGCGCGCCGCGCCAAAGTGGATGGTTATAAAGTGGCGGGTAAAACCGGTACGGCTCATAAGGTGGGCAGCCAGGGTTATGAGGATGAACATTATTCAGCGTTATTTGCCGGTATTGCCCCAGCCAATGACCCCAAAATTGTCACGGTAGTGGTGGTGGATGATCCATCAGGCCGTGAATATTACGGTGGTGAAGTGGCTGCGCCTATTTTCTCTCGAGTGACTCAAGCCAGTTTGCGTTTGTTAAAGGTGCCGCCCACTGAGATTGAAAATAATTCAGTGGCAGGAAGCCGCCTATGATTTCAATTAATGCCAACGCTTTTGAATTGTTTAAGCCCTGGGTCACAAAGCTACCCACGTCCCTAAACGATATCGCAATTAATAACCTGTGTTTTGATAGCCGCCAGGTAACCCCCGGGGATGCCTTTGTGGTAATGCCATCGGTGGCTGGTCACCAGGCTGAATATATAAATGCCGCAAAAGAAGCGGGGGCGGTTTTATTTATCACTGAACAGGAACTGGCTTCTGATTGTCCAGGCCCATGTTTACAAATACCGCACATGCTCCAGGTGATGGGGGGAATCGTACATCAAAGCTTGGGCCGCGCTTGCGACAAAATGGCCGTGATCGGCATTACCGGCACCAATGGTAAGTCATCCATAAGTTTCTACTTGGCTCAGTTGCTTAATGAATTAAGCAAACCCTGTGCGGTCATGGGGACCCTGGGTTATGGGGATATGTCTTCGCTAACCGTGACGGGCATGACCACTCCGCCCCTTGAGCAATTGCATTTGGCCTTGAGCGAACTCAGTGAGCGATATCAAGCAATTGCCATGGAGGTTTCCAGTCACGGCTTAGAGCAGGGTCGCTTGGCTGGCGTGAAGTTTAACGGGGCCATTTTCAGCAACTTAACGCGCGACCACCTGGACTACCACGGCGATATGGCAGCTTACGGTGCTGCCAAGGCCAGGCTGTTTAATTGGCCTGATTTAGAGTTTGCCATTATCAACATGGATGATGAGTTTGGCGCTGAGTTAGCTGAGTCTTCAAGTTGCGAACACGTTACCTATTACGGTCGCGCCGAGGGCGCCCATTTAAAATTTAGTTTTGAAAAAATACACAGCCAAGGTATGACCATTAAGTTTGAGTGGCAAGGGCAGGCCCTGGCTAGCGAATTGCCTCTTTACGGTGAATTTAACGCCTACAATGTGGCGGCGGCCTTGGCTTGTGTTTTGCAGATGGGCTTTGATTTTTCAACGGCAGTTAAAGCGCTGCACGTCTTGCATGGGGTGCCCGGCAGAATGCAGCAAGTAGGCGCTGGTGCGGGTCAACCTCTAGTGTTGGTGGATTACGCCCACACCCCAGATGCTTTGCAGCAGGCATTGCAGGCTGTTAGGCAACATTGCTCCGGCAATATTCATCTGGTGGTGGGTTGTGGTGGTGACCGAGACGTGGGTAAGCGCCCATTAATGGGCAAAATTGCGCTGCAATATGCAGATATTGTTTTTTATACCAGCGATAATCCGCGCAGCGAATCTCCTCGGGATATATGCACACAAATGACGGCCGGATTACCCACAGGCACTTTCCAGGTAGAACTGGATAGAAAAAAAGCCATCGAGGCAGCCGTCGGTATGGCGGGCCCAGAAGATTTGGTGGTCATAGCCGGTAAAGGCCACGAGGATTATCAAGAGATCAATGGCCAAAGAGGCTACTTCAGCGATGAAGCGGTGGCACAAGAGGCATTAAAGTTAGGGAGTAGTAAATGATAGGCACGGTTCGTTTAGCCGAGGTGGCAGAGTTCATTCCCGCTAAACACAGGGGCACCAATGTGCCGTTTCAGTTTGTGAGCACGGATACCCGTACAATCCAGCCCGGTGATTTATTTGTGGCCCTGGTGGGTGATCATTTTGATGGTCATGACTATATTGCCCTAGCGGTAGAAAAAGGTGCGTGTGCGGTGTTGGTGAGCAAACCGGTGGAAACCACGGTGCCTTATTTACAAGTAACAGACACCACTAAAGCCTTGGGCCGCTTGGCATTGTTTAATCGTGAAAAATTTAATAAGGATGTGGTGGCGGTCACCGGCAGTAGTGGCAAGACCACAGTGAAAGGCATGATGGCCACCTTGTTGCGTCAGCAAAATGAAGTGCTGGTAACTCGGGGTAATTTTAACAATCACATCGGTGCCCCCATTACGCTTTTACGTCTCAATCAAACCTATGATTACGCCATGTTAGAGCTGGGAGCCAGTAGCGAAGGTGAAATTGCTTACATTGCCAACATCGCCAAACCCACGGTGGGGATTATTACCAATGCCATGCCTGCGCACTTGGAAGGATTTGGTGATCTGGATACCATCGTCAGGACCAAGGGTGAGATTATCGATGCCTTGCCCGATGATGGCACCGCTATTTTAAATGCGGACAGTGAATTTATTGAGCAATGGCGAGTGCGCGCTGCACAACGACCGGTGATTACCTTTGGCTTGAGTGACACCGCAGATGTGCGTGCCAGCAATGTATTGGTGGATACAATTGGTTGTTGCCAGTTTACCCTGCACATAAACGATGAGTCGGCGGCGGTTCACTTGCAGGTGTTAGGCAAACACAATGTATTAAATGCGCTGGCCTGTGCGGCCGCCTGTAGCGCCCTTAAAATGCCTCTGGCGTTAATCGTGTCTGGTTTACAGGCATTTGAGGGGGTAGAAGGGCGACTACTGGAGAAAAAAGGTCTGGCCAGCAGTGTCGTGATTGATGACAGCTACAATGCAAACCCTGCCTCGGTACGCGCCGCCATAGATGTATTATCGTGTCGCAGTGGCCATACCATTTTTGTATTGGGTGACATGGGGGAGTTAGGCGTTGAAACCCAGATGGCCCATGCCGAAGTAGGCTCTTACGCGGGCGCGAATGATATTGATGAATTTTTTGCCATTGGAGAGTTTAGTCGAGGTGCCGCCGATTCATTTGGTGATAACGCTCACTGGTTTGCATCCCATGACAATTTGGTGAAGTTTTTAAAGACAAAATTAAAACAAGACGTCACAGTTTTAGTAAAAGGATCGCGCAGTGCCAGGATGGATAGAGTAGTGACAGAAATAACAGAACAACCATCAGAAAATAAGAAATAAAAACAGGAAAATAAGCCATGTTGCTTTGGTTAGGGGAATACCTACAGCAGTTTCATTCCGGGTTTGCGGTGTTGAACTATTTATCATTGCGAGCCATTTTGGCCACCATTACCGCTTTGCTCATAGCATTGTGGTTTGGGCCATATTTGATTCGTAAGCTGCAGCAAAACCAGATTGGTCAGTCGATTCGAGATGATGGCCCTCAGTCTCATTTGAGTAAAGCCGGTACGCCCACTATGGGGGGCGTGCTTATCTTATTGTCCATCGCCATTAGTACTCTAATGTGGGGGGATTTATCCAACCATTATGTGTGGGTGGTTTTATTGGTCACAATGACCACTGGGGCAGTGGGGTTTGTGGATGATTACCGCAAGGTGGTACAGAAAAACTCTCGTGGCTTGCCGGGTCGTTGGAAAATATTTTGGCAAAGCATTATTGCTCTGATTGCCAGTGTGTATTTATACGCAAGTGCGCCAGGCTCTGCCGAGACCAGTTTAATCGTGCCCTTCTTTAAAGATGTACTGCTGGATTTAGGTATTTTTTATGTGGTATTGAGTTTCTTTGTGATCGTGGGCACCAGTAATGCGGTAAACCTTACCGATGGCTTGGATGGTTTGGCTATCTTACCCACCGTGATGGTAGGTGGCGCTCTGGGAGCATGTGCTTACCTGGTAGGTAACGTGAACTTTGCTGAGTATTTATTTTTACCCTATCTAGAGGGTGTGGGTGAGGTTATTATTTTTTGCGCTGCACTTGTGGGGGCAGGCATTGGATTTTTATGGTTCAACACTTATCCTGCACAAGTATTTATGGGAGATGTGGGCTCACTGGCTCTGGGCGCTGCCCTGGGTGTGGTGGCGGTGATTGTACGCCAGGAAATTTTATTATTTATCATGGGCGGCATTTTTGTGGCCGAGACCGTGAGCGTTATCTTGCAGGTGGCGTCCTTTAAAATGACCGGCAAACGCATCTTTCGTATGGCCCCTTTGCACCACCACTTTGAATTAAAAGGCTGGCCAGAACCCAGGGTTATCGTGCGTTTTTGGATCATCACCTTGTTTTTGGTTTTGATCGGCATGGCCACTCTTAAGATTCGATAATCACATTGCTACAGGTATAAAATAAACGTGAGTATCATCACCACAGATCAGCAAAAAGTTGTCATCGGCCTGGGTAAAACCGGGTATTCGGTGATCGCTTTTTTTGTGGCGCGCGGCATTCGTGTGGTGGCCATGGATACCCGTGAACAAACCCCTTATAGCGAACAGGTAAAAAAAGAATTTCCACAGGTTAAATTGTATTTAGGTGGCCTTGAACAGGCTGTTTTAAATGGTGCTGCACAAATTATTTTAAGCCCGGGTTTGCCCTTGGCTACACCTGAAATTCAGGCGGCCATTGAGCGGAGCGTGCCAGTGGTGGGGGATATTCAGGTCTTTGCCGATTATGCCCAAGCCCCGGTGGTGGCCATTACTGGCTCCAACGCCAAGAGTACGGTCACGACCCTAGTGGGTGAGATGGCAAAGGATGCGGGTGTGAATGTGGCGGTGGGTGGCAACTTGGGCACGCCTGCACTTGATTTAATAAGTGACGCTGTTGAACTTTATGTCATGGAGTTAAGCAGCTTTCAATTGGAGACCACGCCTGCACTTAAGGCAAGCGTTGCCACGGTTTTAAATGTAAGCCCCGATCACCTGGATCGATATGACAGCTACCTTAAATACCACCAGGCAAAACATGAAATTTTTAAAGGCTGCCAGGCAGTGGTGGTGAACCGTGACGATGCCCTGTCGGCCCCCATGATAAAACCCGGGGTTAAGCACACATCGTTTGGCTTGAGTACTCCAGACCTAAATCAGTTGGGCATCATCAAACAAGAATCAAACACCTACCTGGCCAAATTTAATGAGCCGTTACTGGATGTTTCCAAACTTAAAATAAAGGGCAGTCATAATCGCAGCAATGCATTGGCTGCGCTGGCGCTGGGTGAGGCGGTGGGGCTGGATATGATATCCATGTTAGCCACCTTGCAAAATTATCCAGGCCTGGAGCACAGATGTCAGTGGCTTAAATGCAGTGACGGAGTTGATTATTATAATGACTCTAAAGGCACTAATGTGGGGGCAACGGTGGCTGCGTTACAGGGGTTGGGCCCAGATACTCAGGGAAGTATTATTTTAATGGCGGGAGGTGTCGCCAAGGGTGCCGACTTCTCTTTTATGAAAGGCGCTATCGATCAGTACGTAACCACCTTGATATTGTATGGCGAAGACCGAGCGTCCCTAGCGAAAGCCTTGAAAGGGCAGGCAGAAATCAAATTGGCCGACAGTTTTGAAGGGGCTTTTAATCTGGCTCGTGAAAATTCTCAGCATGGTGATGCTGTGTTGTTGTCACCGGCCTGTGCCAGCTTTGATATGTTCAAAAGTTTTGAGCATCGCGGGGAAGTCTTTACTCAGTTGGTGAAAGCCCTATGAGTTCGGCTACTCGCACCATTAAGCCTGAGCCGGTTTGGCGCAGTATCGACTTTAAACAGTCGATCATCATCGATCGCTCGTTGTTAACGGCGATTGTATTGTTGGCGGCATTGGGTTGGTTGATGGTGACCTCCGCCAGTATGGATTGGTCGCAGCGACACTTTGATAATGTGTTTTACATCAGCGCCCGACATGGCATCTTTTTATGCATAGGGGCTGCAGCTACGTGGCTAATGTTACGCATCCCTTTATCTGTGTGGCGGTCGGTGAGTGGCTTGTTAGTGGTGCTTGCATTGGTGTTGTTAGTGGCGGTCTTGATTCCTGGGGTGGGTCGGGAAATTAACGGCAGCATGCGTTGGCTATCATTAGGTTTTATGAATGCCCAGCCCAGCGAATTTGCCAAGCTGGCGACTGTATTGTACATGGCAAGTTACCTGGATCGTCGCCGTATTGAAGTGCAATCTAAATGGTCTGGATTTATGAAGCCGTTATTTGTGTTGTCTTTGTTGGCAATATTGTTATTGCTGGAACCGGATTTTGGCGCTGTAGTGGTACTCATGTTATCCACACTGGGTTTATTGTTTTTGGGTGGAGTAAAGGCCGGACAGTTTATTTTAACCGCTGTCGTGGTGGTGAGTTCATCTGTGGCCATCTTGCTTAGCCAACCCTATCGATTAAAGCGTCTAACGGGGTATTGGGAGCCGTGGAATGAAGAAAATGTGTTTGGCAGCGGCTACCAGCTCACACAAAGTTTAATTGCCTTTGGCCGCGGTGAATTCACCGGCGTAGGCCTAGGTAATAGCATTCAGAAGTTATTTTATTTACCCGAGGCCCACACTGATTTTGTATTTGCCATCTGGGCTGAAGAAACTGGATTACTGGGTTGTCTAGTGATACTGGGGCTATTTACCTTTGTATTTTTAAGGGCCATGTCTTTGGGGCGTAAAGCATTTGATGAAGAGCAGTTTTTTGCTGCCTATGTGGCTTACGGTGTGGCCTTGTTGATAGGCTTTCAGGCTTTTATAAATTTAGGGGTGAATGTGGGTTTGCTACCTACAAAAGGTTTGACCCTGCCATTTATTAGTTATGGCGGCTCTAGCCTGTTGGCCTGCTGTATTGCTTTGGGTTTATTGCTGCGAGTGCATCATGAGATGGCTGTTCGTTCAAAAGGGCATGGGTCATGAAAAAAAATAACGTATTAGTAATGGCCGGTGGCACCGGTGGACATGTAATTCCTGCCTTAAGTGTGGCCAGAGAATTGAGTAACAAGGGTTATCAGGTTCACTGGCTGGGCAGCATTAAAGGTATTGAAAATGAGTTGGTGGTGGATGCTGGTTATCCGTTGCACCGCATATCAATTTCCGGTTTGCGCGGCGGCGGGGTGACAAAGCTATTGTTGGCACCCTTGCAAATAATGAATGCCCTATGGCAAACGTTTAAGGTGTATCGCCAGGTTAAACCCGTCATGTGTTTGGGCATGGGCGGTTTTGCCTCTGGACCCGGTGGCCTGATGGCCTGGTTGTTAAGGGTGCCTTTGGTGGTGCATGAGCAAAATGCGGTGGCGGGTTTTACCAATCGATTATTAAGTGGCATGGCCACCATTATTTTACAGGCCTTTGATAATGCCTTTGCTGGCCGAAAAAAATTGCACACGGTGGGCAATCCGGTGCGCAGCAGCATAGTTGACATAACGGAACCCAAAGAAAGATTAAATGACCGCCAGGGCCCTCTCAATGTCTTGGTGGTGGGAGGAAGCTTGGGGGCGGTAGCGCTCAATAATGTGGTCATTGATATGATGGGCCTACAGGAATTAAACCTTAATTTGTGGCATCAAACCGGTGCTCGCAATTACGACACGGTGAAGGCTGGTTATGAGGCTGCGCAAATTGAAAGTGTAAAAGTCAGTGCATTTATAAGTGATATGGCCGGTGCTTTTGCTTGGGCCGATGTGGTGATTTGTCGTTCCGGGGCCTTAACGGTCTCAGAGTTGATGGCAGCCGGAGTGGCTTCGATTTTAGTGCCGTATCCGTTTGCAGTGGATGACCACCAGACGGCCAACGGCCAGTTTTTAGTGAATCTTGATGGTGCCATTATTTGCCAGCAGGCTGATTTAACGGCGCCATCACTGTTAGAAGAATTAACCCAGCTGCAGCAAGATCGAAACAGGTTGATGCAAATGTCCTGTGCGGCTCGATCGTTGGCCAAGGTCGACTCAGCGAAAGTGGTTACCAACTATTGTATTGAGGTTATCCATGACGGACGAAAATAAAGCAGTACAGCGCTGGGAAATTCCTGAAATGCGGCGAATTCGTCGTATCCATTTTATTGGTATTGGCGGCGTGGGCATGTGCGGTATTGCCGAGGTATTACTAAATCAGGGTTATGAGATATCAGGGTCAGACTTGCGCCAATCAGCGGCTACCGATCGTTTGATATCTCTGGGGGCCGAAGTCTATCTGGGGCACACTGAAGAAAACGTGAAAACGGTTGATGTAATCGTGGTGTCCACCGCCATTAATAAGGCCAACCCGGAAATTAAATACGCCATGGAGAATCGAATTCCCATCGTGCGTCGCGCCGAAATGTTAGCCGAGTTAATGCGCTATCGCCATGGTATTGCCATCGCCGGCACCCATGGCAAAACCACCACCACCAGTCTGGTGGCATCTATTCTGGCGGAAGGGGATAAAGATCCCACTTTCGTTATTGGTGGTCGCCTAACCAGTGCTGGCACCAATGCCAAACTGGGTGGTAGTCGTTATCTAGTGGCCGAAGCGGATGAGTCCGATGCTTCGTTTTTACATTTGCAGCCCATGGTATCGGTGGTGACAAATATAGAAGCCGACCATATGGACACTTATGGTGGCGACTTCAATCAATTGAAAAAAACCTTCATTGAATTTTTACATAACCTGCCCTTTTATGGCTTGGCGGTGCTGTGTGTGGACGATGAGACCATCAAAGAGATATTGCCCGAAGTAAATCGTCCAGTACTCACTTATGGCTTTGATAAAAGCGCCGACTTCTATGCCACAGATTTAAAACAAGATGGCATGTTTACTTCCTTCACCGCCAAGCGCCCTAATGAGTTAAAAGATTTAAGCATTAAATTGCGCATGCCGGGCAAGCACAATGTGTTAAACGCATTGGCGGCCATTGCCGTGGCCAGCGACGAAAAAATATCCGATGAGGCTATTGTGATCGCTCTTGAGAAGTTTCAGGGTGTAGGCCGACGTTTCCAGGTCTGTGGCGAATTTCCTCTTAAAGGTGGTCAGGTAATGCAGGTGGATGACTATGGTCATCACCCCACTGAAGTGGAAGTGACCATCCAGGCTATTCGTAAAGGCTGGCCTCAGAAACGCCTGGTCATGCTGTTTCAGCCTCACAGGTATAGCCGAACACGTGACCTGTACGAGGACTTTGTACGAGTGCTCAGTGAAGTGGATGTATTGGTGCTGTTGGATGTGTATTCCGCCGGTGAAGACGAAGTACCTGGTGCCGATGGTCGCTCGTTATGCCGCAGTATTCGTCAGCGAGGCCGTGTGGATCCCATATTCATCGAACGCGGTGGCTCGGTTTTGCCGGTATTAAAAGATATTTTGCAGCCTGGTGATTTGCTTATTACGCAAGGTGCTGGTGATGTGGGTGGTTTGGCCATGGAGTTAACTCAGAGTTTGCCGGGTTTGCTGGAGTCTATCGATGACTAATATCCAAGGGAAAGAGATTGGCAAAGTAGCGGTGCTGTTGGGGGGCAATAGCGCTGAACGTGAAGTGTCTTTACGCTCGGGCAATGCGGTATATGAAGCATTAATATCCCAGGGCATCAACGCCATTAAGGTTGATACTCGTGATGATCTAATTAAACAGCTTGATGAGCATAACTTTGATGTGGCTTTTATTGCTCTGCATGGGGTGGGCGGTGAAGATGGCACGATACAGGGGTTGTTGGAATTCTATGGTTTGCCTTATACCGGCAGTGGCGTTAAGGCCAGTGCCATCTGCATGGATAAGTGGCGTACTAAGTTAATCTGGCAAAGTCTGCAGTTACCGACACCACAATTTGTGCAGGCAGAAAATGCAACAGCATTAACGACCTTTGCATCTCGGGTTGGATTTCCTCTAATGATCAAACCGGCACTAGAAGGCTCCAGTATTGGCATCACTAAAGTGCTTGAGGAGGGTCAGTTACCTGCGGCCTTTCGTTATGCCGAGCAAACCGGTTCACCGGTTATGGCGGAGCAATTTATTTGTGGCAAAGAGTTTACCGTGACCATTTTGAATGGTGAGGCATTACCGGTTATCCAGCTCAAGCCAGCCAATGACTTTTACGATTATGATGCAAAGTATTTGCAAGATGATACCGAGTACCTAATTCCATGCGGCCTATCAGAGGCAAAGGAGCAAGAATTGCAGGCCTTAGCTCTGGAAGCATTTTTGGCATTGGACTGTAAAGGCTGGGGTCGAGTGGACTTTATGCAAGATGAAGATGACAATTTCTGGTTAATTGAAGCGAATACGGTACCTGGTATGACGGACCATTCCTTAGTGCCCATGGCCGCTAACGCTGCCGGAATAAACTTTGAGAAACTGGTGCTAATGATATTGACGGCACAAAGAGCTGGCTGAAAAATGAAGACTAAGGGTGCGGTTAGAATCAAGCAACGCAGCAAGCCTTCCACAAGGCTGAACTGGGTTGCCTGGTTGAAACCCGTATCCGCCGTGATCACGCTTGCTTGCATAGTGGTGTCGGTGGGATTGCTAATAATGCAATTGATCAATAAGGACATTAACAAATTGCAAGTTAGTGCGCCCTTTGAACATGTATCTGAAGAGAGAGTACGTCAGGCGTTAGTGGGTATTTTTCCTGGTGGATTTATCTCGTTAAGCGTAGAGGATGTGGTGCTACGTCTCACTAAACTACCCATGGTGGCGCAAGTGGAAGCGGAAAAGGTATGGCCTGATACTTTGAAGTTAACGCTTCATGAAGAGCAACCGGTGGCGATTTGGAATAAACAGAATATGTTAAGTCAGTCGGGAGAAATCTTGCCTTTGGCATTGGCTCAATTACAATTGCCGCAATTAAAAGGCCGTGATGGTGAAAGCCGACTGGTGATGCAGCATTTTCAGTTGTTTAATCACTGGGGTAATCGACATCAGTTATCTTTACGGGCATTAAATAACACCGCCTCCGGTTGGCAGTTGATATATGAAAATGATTTTCAAATATGGTTAGATAGTGCTCAGGCCATGCAAGGTCTGCAGCAACTGGAAAATGTTTTACACCAGTTTGATATTCAGCGTATTCGCCGCATAGATATGCGCTATGAGCAGGGTTTTGCAGTGGCTTGGAAAAAAGAGTTTCAGGCCGTGGTGCAGGGATAAAGAGATGAAAAGATGAACGCAGCTGCAGATAACAAACTAATCGTTGGCCTGGATATTGGCACCTCTAAAGTCGTGGCCATAGTGGGCGAAGTGTCCCTAGACGGCAGCATAAAAGTGGTAGGTTTGGGTAGTCACCCATCCCGTGGCCTTAAAAAAGGCGTAGTGGTAAACATCGAGAGTACGGTGCAATCCATTCAGCGGGCCATCGAAGAAGCAGAGCTCATGGCGGGCTGCCGAATTCATTCGGTTTATGCGGGCATCGCGGGCAGTCATATTCGAGCCATGAACAGTCACGGTATCGTGGCCATTAAGGATCGTGAAGTGCAGCAGTCCGATCTGGAAAGAGTCATTGATGCAGCCAAAGCAGTGGCGATTCCCGCTGATCAAAGAATTTTACATGTATTGCCGCAAGAATATGTCATTGATATGCAAGAAGGCATTAAAGAGCCC
>Ga0209825_1001004_pt1 | contig 14376 bp, 13 predicted proteins | sample EN8Hudsemesocosm_FD_184631 | JGI IMG/M metagenome (GOLD analysis project Ga0209825, IMG submission 184631) | Methane-oxidizing microbial communities from mesocosms in the Hudson Canyon - EN8B Hudson Canyon (SPAdes) (version 2) | ecosystem: Environmental > Aquatic > Marine > Cold seeps | place...
CACGAAATACTTTGCGATCCAGGGTATTCATTTTGTGCTACCAACTTAGTTGATGAGGGGAAATACGTGTTTCATTTTGCTGGATTTTACTGATCTGACCGTCATTTAGATAAATAACCCGGTGAGCCATATCAGAAATTGAGGCGTTATGAGTAATCACTGCGGTGGTGGTTCCCAGCTCACGGTTTACTACATCCAATGTTTCCAATACGGTTATGCCTGTTTCTATATCCAGAGCACCCGTAGGCTCATCACATAATAAAACCGATGGATTCTTGGCAATGGCTCTGGCAATAGCCACTCGCTGTTGCTGTCCACCCGATAATTGTGCCGGAAAATGATTCATCCGATCAGATAAACCAACCAGTTCCAAGGCATGTTCTGGTTGCATGGGATGTTCAGCAATTTCGGTAACGATGGAAATATTTTCTAGTGCAGTCAGGCTGGGGATTAAATTATAGAATTGGAAAACAAACCCAACATGATGACGGCGATAATCCGTTAATTCTTTATCGCTGGCCTGACTAAGCTCAAGATCTTGATAATACACCTGACCAGAGGATGGTAAATCCAGACCACCAAGGATATTCAGCAAAGTGGATTTACCACTGCCAGACATCCCCAGAATAACGGCAAACTCTCCAGCATAAAGCTCAAGATCTATTCCACGTAAGGCATGAACCACCATATCACCCATTTCATAATGCCGGGTGATTGCCTGGGTTTGAAAAACGACTTGTTTGTTCATTGATCACTCGCCTTACTCAAAAAAAGTGAGCGGGAAAGAAATAATTGTCCTATATTGGGCAGGATTTTTGTTTGTCTTCAGTGGGGGTAGCAACAGGCGTATAGCAAGCCACGTAATTGTTGCTACCTCGCTGAAGGAGGACAAAAAGACCAGCAAGATTGAATGATTATTTTTTCCAGTTCCCTTAGATCTTATAACTTGATATTCCAGTTCTGTACTGCTGTTGTATAACAGTTCAGGTTACTCGTTTTTTATTGATACAGACTCGGTCTGCTCAATTAACATATAGAATGCAAGCTAAAGCCTCTGCCTAATATAATAATTGTAGCTGTTTATTATGCTTAGTTCTTAGTAAGAAACTAAAATATCCGTTATATATGAGTATAAAAAAAAGCGTAACTACTCAGCGTATATTTTCTGAGCGTATAGGGTGTTGATTTATCAGGCTTCTGCAACAGGACGTTGCAGCAGAGCTTACATGGATGTATTTACGCGTCCTTATAAATCAATTCCCTATGCCTTCAGTCCTAAACTCGCTGAGTAGTTACAAAAATGCTTAATCAATTTATAAGGCTATGTCTGCGTTAACCAGTCATCACCATATACTTTCTACGCATCGAAACTTGTTTTGTTCTTTCCTTTTTTAATGTGTTCCTATCAGTAATCCAGCAACACTAAGATCTTCATCTACATCTGGCCAATGAATTCCTTCACCATCTCCTAACAACTCCCAGTTTCCCAGTTGTTCTTTACTTGCTTGAGATAGCTTAGGAAACCAAACTAAAGGAGCTGAAATAGTTCGGCCATCAATTAGCTCAACTATAATAGTTGTATCTGTACATTTAATACTGTGAGCCTGTGGGTGTAGTTCAACTGCTAAAGTACTCATTCCATGCCTCCAAAAAAGTTTCTCTATTTTTAATAACTAAAGTTTCAAGTTTTCTCAATTCTTTTGCTGAAAACCTTGTTGAGCTAGCCAAAGCAACAGGTTTTAACCAAAATTTAGCCAACATTCTTTCCCTCTGTATATGGATATGTGCAGGCTCACCACTTTCATTACTATAAAAGAAGAAACGAAAAGGACCTATTCTTAATATTGTTGGCATATTTATAATTTATCTAGTCTTTCGGCTTGCATCTGTACATCAGCAAGAGAAGTATAACCTTTATCTATAAGTGAAATCATGGTTATAACAACCCAGGCAACCATGAAAGATAGTTCCTCAAGCAATTTTTCATTTATATGAGTGTATTTAGCATGATGAACAATAATCTATTCTCTTGGCATCGCTTTTCGTTGTGATTTAGGAACATCAATTTACGCAGCCCTATAAATCAATCCGCTACAGCGTTAGCGTTAAACACGCTGAGTATTCACCCTATTTTCATTTTTTTCGCAAAAAAAAGGGCCTTTCGGCCCTTTTTTTGAAATTGATAAAAAGACTTAGTCTTCTTTACCCACTTCTTTCATACTTAATCTAACTCTACCTTGACGGTCGATTTCAAGTACTTTGACTTTAACTACGTCGCCTTCAGATAGTTTGTCACTTACTTTCTCAACACGTTCTTCTGAAATTTGAGAAATATGAACCAGACCATCTTTACCAGGAAGAATCGTTACAAATGCACCGAAGTCCATTAAACGAGCTACTTTACCTTCGTAGATTTTACCCACTTCAACTTCAGCAGTAATTTCTTCAATGATACGTTTAGCTTCTTCACCAGCCGCTTTATCAACAGAGGCAACTTTAACAATACCGTCATCTGTTAAATCAACGCTAGCACCTGTTTTTTCAGTTATGCCACGAATCGTTGCACCACCTTTACCGATCACTTCACGAATTTTGCTAGGATCAATTTTGAAAGTAATAATTCTTGGTGCGAAATCAGACATTTCTTCACGTGTTGAAGATAATGCTTTGTTCATTTCACCTAGAATAAATAAACGTCCACCTTTTGCTTGCTCAAGAGCAGCTTCCATGATTTCAGCTGTAATACCATCAATTTTGATGTCCATTTGCAGCGCTGTAATACCGTCTTCAGATCCAGCTACTTTAAAATCCATATCACCTAAGTGATCTTCATCACCTAAAATATCTGATAAGACTGCAAAGTTATCGCCTTCTTTGATCAAGCCCATCGCAATACCAGCAACCGGTGCTTTAGTCGGTACACCTGCATCCATTAATGCAAGACTACTACCACAAACCGAAGCCATTGAACTTGAACCATTTGATTCAGTAATTTCTGAAACAATACGGATGGTGTATGGAAATTCTTCCATATTTGGTAATACTGCAGCAACACCACGTTTTGCTAAACGGCCATGACCGATTTCACGACGCTTTGGAGAGCCAACAAAACCAGTTTCACCTACACAATATGGAGGGAAATTGTAATGCAACATAAAAGGTTCTTTATATTCGCCCGCTAAACTGTCGATGATTTGTGCGTCACGCTCTGTACCTAAAGTTGCAACAACTAAGGCCTGAGTTTCACCACGTGTAAACAGTGCAGAACCATGAGTCCGGTCTAACAAACCTGTTTTAACAGAAATAGCTCTGACTGTTGAAAGATCACGTCCATCAATACGCACTCTTTCTTCTAAAATGGAACTACGTACAATTGTTTTTTCAATATGTTCGATAATATCTCTGATATCACCTTCTTGATATTGATCATCAGCTGTTAATTTCTCAACACATGCTTTTCTGATGTCAGACAATTCATCTTGTCTAACTAATTTTTCAGCAATTTTATAAGCAACACTAATGCCCGCTTCAACTTCAGCTTTAACCAAAGCTTCTAATGCTTCATCAGTCTCAGGTGCAGTCCACTCATAAGCTGGAGTAGCTACTTCTGCAGCAAATTCTTTAATTGCTGTAATGGCACCTTGCATTTGCTCATGACCAAACAATACTGCGCCTAGCATGACTTCTTCTGATAATAACTGAGCTTCTGACTCAACCATTAATACAGCGTGCTCTGTACCTGCAACCACCAACTCTAACTGAGACTCTTCAAGTTCAGTTTTTGTTGGGTTTAATAGGTAAGAACCATTGTTATAACCAACAACTGCAGCACCAATAGGACCATTAAAAGGCAAGCCTGAAACTGCTAAAGCAGCAGAAGCACCTAATAAAGCAGCTACTTCAGTATCAACTTCTGGGTTTAATGAAACAACTGTCGCAACAATTTGCACTTCATTAGTATAGCCATCAGGGAATAATGGACGAATTGGTCTGTCGATCAAACGAGAAGTCAGTGTTTCTTTCTCAGTCGGACGGCCTTCACGCTTAAAAAATCCACCCGGGATTTTACCCGCCGCGTAAGCTTTTTCTTGGTAGTTTACTGTTAAAGGAAAAAAGTCGCCCCCTTTAGCTTCTTTTTTACCTACAACCGCTACAAGTATTGAAGTACCTTCAACATCAATCAATACTGTTCCGCTGGCTTGACGAGCAATTTCACCCGTTTCCATAGTTACAAGATGATCGCCGTATTTAAATTCTTTCCTGATAGGAGTCAAAATTAAGATCCTTAATTAAAGGTTATTAATATGAAGAGCTTTTATAGTCTTCACTTTACAAAATCATGTTACAAACAAAAACGGCGCTTAACCTTTGCAGATTAAGCACCGTTTTTATTATTCTTACTTACGTAGACCTAAACGCTCAATTAATGAACGGTAACGAGTCACGTCTTTTTTCTTCAAATAATCCAACAACTTACGACGCTGATTTACCATGCGCAACAATCCACGACGAGAGTGGTTATCTTTTTTATGTGACGCAAAGTGTGGTGTTAAATGAGTAATATGCGCTGTTAATAAAGCTACTTGAACTTCAGGTGAACCTGTATCGGTGTCTGATGTGCGGTATTCTTCAACAACGGCTTTTTTTTGTTCTGCTGTAAATGGCATTTTAATCCCTATAGATTAATTTTAATTATAAACCACTGTTATAAGTGGTTTGTTAACGACATTGTCTCCACGTATAGGGTGTAGAAACAGATGTATTTATAGAAAAAGGCAATTTGCTCTATTCCTATTTTTCTTAAGTAACTTCGTTACTTAAATTAAAAATTTTTTTCGGTACCAGTCTACCATTCAATAGCAATTCTCCCAAGCCTAAAAAGACTTGTTCGCTATACATTCTAACCAGCCCTTGAATCGTCTCGGTTCCATGCTGAATTTGTTGACCATGTTTAATTAAAACAGCTTGTTGCTCTGACAGCTCAATAATAGGTACATCACACAGCGGCTGATCAACTGCCAGCAAACCCGCAGTAAGCTGTTCAAGTGACATCGCCTGACATTGTTCAATAGTTAAAGCATCTTCAAGCTTAAACTGCCCTGATTGCGTTCGTCTTAAGGCCGTAATCGTCCCTCCACAGCCCAGTTTGTGACCAATATCTTCAGCTAAAGAACGAATATAAGTTCCTTTAGAACAAAACACATCAAGCGTTAAGCTATCTGCCGTTGAATCCAGTAATTTTAATTCAAAAATACTAATTCTTCGTGCTTTTCGCTCAACCGTTTTACCTTCCCTAGCCAACTCATATAACTTTCTGCCATTATGCTTTAATGCAGAATACATAGGAGGAACCTGGTCAATCTCCCCAACAAATCCATTAAGACAATCCTCAATCAATTGCTGCGTCAATTCTGGTACTGGCTTCTGCTCAATAATTTCACCTTCAGCATCACCCGTATCTGTCATTACACCTAACTTTACAACTGCCTGATAACGTTTATTGTCATCCAGCATCATTGCTGAAACTTTAGTTGCCTCACCAAAACACAAAGGTAACAAGCCTGTCGCCAAGGGATCCAAGCTTCCAGTGTGCCCTGCTTTGTTAGCATTAAATAATCGGCGGACTTCCTGTAAGGCTCTGTTTGATGAAACACCTAGCCGCTTATCTAATAGAATTATCCCATTAACATTGCGGCCAGACTTACGCTTACTCAAGCATCACTCCTGATTATTACTGTCATCTTCAGAAAGCAATTCTGCAACACGCATACCCGTATCAAAGGAATTATCATAATAAAACCTGAAATCAGAGATATGCCTTAATCGCATTCTTTTTGCTACCTGATGACGAATAACCGGTGCAAGTTCATTCAGCACCTTCACATTATCAGCCTTTGCCTGATCATCACCATTTAAAACGGTGATGTATATCTTAGCGACAGCAAGGTCTTTAGAGACAACTACCTCATTCACAGTTACAAAACCTAAACGAGAATCATCCGTCTCACGCTGTAATACATAAGCAAGTTCTTTCTGCATTTGAGAAGAAACCCGCTCACTACGACCATACTCTTTAGCCACAGTTTACAGCTCCCTTTTGACTTCTACACGCTCAAAAACTTCGATCTGATCACCATTTTTGACATCATTGTAGTTTTTCACACCAATACCACATTCCATGCCCATCTTGACTTCATTCGCATCATCTTTGAATCGACGTAATGATTCTAACTGGCCTTCATAGATAACGATATTGTCACGCAACACACGAATTGGAAGATTTCTCTTCACTACGCCATCAATAACCATACAACCAGCAATAGCACCAAGCTTAGGTGATTTAAACACATCACGCACTTCAGCAAGACCGACGATATTTTCCTGAATTTCAGGAGCCAGCATGCCACTTAGAGCACGTTTAACTTCATCTATCGCTTCATAAATAATGCTGTAGTAATGTAAATCAATTTCTTTTTCTTGAATTAATTTACGCGCAGTTGCATCGGCACGGACATTAAAGCCCATTAATATAGCACCTGAAGCTAATGCCAAGTTCGCATCCCCTTCATTAATACCACCCACACCACCATAAACACATTTAACAGACACTTCATCATTCGATAAACTAACCAATGATTCGCGTAATGCTTCCAAGCTACCTTGCACATCCGTTTTAATGACTACATTCAATGTTGAAGTGTCGCCTGCCGCCATTCTAGAAAATACTTCATCCAGTTTAGATGCTTGCTGAGCAGCATGTTTAGTAGATTTCTTTCTATCTTCTCTATGCTCTGCCAATTCTTTGGCTGCTTTTTCATTTTGAGCGAAAGTAAATTCATCTCCGGCCTCAGGTGTACCTGATAAACCAAGAATTTCTACTGGTGCTGCAGGACCTGCTTCGGTAATTGCCTTTCCGTTTTCATCAAACATGGCTCTGATTCGACCATATTCATGTCCACAGATAACGATCTCACCTTTCTTCAAAGTACCTTTCTGTACCAGAATAGTCGCAACTGCACCGCGCCCTCTATCTAATCTTGATTCAATGACAAAACCAGAAGCCGCCCCTTCAACAGGCGCTTTTAATTCCAGAATTTCAGATTGCAAAATAAGTGCTTCAATTAACTCATCAATCCCTTCTCCACTTTTAGCTGAAACTTTCAAGAATTGAACGTCACCACCCCATTCTTCAGGCACAACATTCAGAGTCGCCATTTCTTGCATCACTTTATCTGGATTCGCTTCAGGCTTATCCATTTTATTGATGGCAACAATCAGAGGAACACCCGCTGCTCTAGCATGTTCAACCGCTTCTTTAGTCTGAGGCATTACCCCATCATCCGCAGCAACTACGACAATAACAACATCCGTCACTTCTGCCCCACGTGCACGCATTGCTGTAAAGGCAGCATGCCCTGGAGTATCAAGAAAAGTCACACTACCATGATCAGTTTTAACCTGATAAGCACCAATATGCTGGGTAATACCACCCGCTTCACCCGATGCGACTCGAGTTTCACGAATATAATCAAGCAAAGAAGTTTTACCATGATCTACGTGCCCCATAATGGTAACGATAGGTGCACGAGATGATAACTCGCGATTATCAGACTCTTGCTGATCAACCACATCCGCCATCATTTCTTTCTCTAGATCATCCTCACTTTGCAGAACGGGTTTATGCCCCATTTCTTCAACCAGAATAACAGCCGTATCCTGATCAATAGTCTGGTTGATTGTTGCCATAATACCCAGTTTCATTAACTGTTTAATGACCTCACCAACTTTAACACTCATTTTTTGAGCAAGATCTGAAACCATCACCATTTCAGGTATGGTTACATCTTTAATAATGGCTTCAACTGGCTTTGCAAACTGATGCTTCGCATCTGACTCAGCAGCCAACTGAATTCTTTTCTGCTTACCTTTTTTACCTTTTTGTCTTCTACCTGCACCTGTCGGCATCGCTTGCCCACGACCAGGAGCCAGACCTCTTTTAGGTGCTGGTCCAGCAGGCCTAGCAGCTACAGGTGCATTTCTATTTGCACCCGGTGAAGCTGCCTGTTTTTTCTTATGCAGTGTTTGCTGTTTTTTTGCTTCAGCCTGCTTTCTTACTTTTGCAGCATTTCTTTCTATTGAAGCTTCAAGCCTTGCTTTTTTCTCTGTTTCCAGACGTTTTGCAGTAATTTCTTCTTCCGAAAGTTTTGGCACTTCAGGCTCTGCTGGCTTTTCTGGCGTATCAGCTGGTTTTTCTTCTGATTCTGCAGAAACGCTTACTACTTCTACTTCGGCAACTTTTTCCAAATCTGCCGGCTTATCTGATTTTTTTTCTACCACAGAAACCTCTTCTTTAGCCACACTATCTTCAGCCACAACAACTTGCGCTTCAACAGCGGGTACTTTTTCTTCAGTAACTGCTTTTTGTTTCTCTGCTAATACAGCAACTTCTGTTTGTTTTTTCTCATCAAGGGCCGCCTGAATACTTGCTTCATGCTTTTTTCTATCTTCTTCTTCAGCCGCTATCTGTTCCTTCTGATCTTCCAAGGCCTTCTTAGCCAATTCAATTTCTTTTTGCTCTGCTGAAATATCAGGTTCGCCACGCTTTATATAGGTTTTCTTCTTTCTTACTTCGACATTAACTGTTTTCTTAGCTTCGCCAGGACCCGTAGACTGAGTCAATTCAGACACCTTTCTGCGCTTCAAGGTGATTTTTTTAGGTACTTCAGCACCTTCATCAGCTTCCGTTTTACCATGTCTTTTACGCAGATGTGCCAATAATTTCACTCGCTCATCTTCGTCGATCAAATCCTCAGGTGCAGAAGCAGAAACCCCAGCTTCCTTTAATTGTTCCAAAAAGCGATCCAGAGGTATTTTCACCATCTCTGCCAATTCTTTTACTGTCTTATCACTCATATTTTCCCCCTACCCTTCGCTTTGATCGTCTGCAAACCATGGTTCGCGCGCTTTCATAATCAGTTTTCCTGCCCTTTCTTCATCCATCCCCGAAAACTGCAGAAGATCATCAATTGCCTGATCCGCCAAGTCCTCCATGGTCAAGATACCCTTTGCAGCCATTTCATGTGCCAAGTCTTCTTCCATACCTTCCATCGCTAAAAGGTCTGCTGCTGGTTTAGACGTTTCAATCGCCTCTTCTGAAGCAATTGCATTAATTAACACAGCATCTTTAGCCCTGCCTCTTAAAGCCTCAACCAACTCTTCGTCGAAACCTTCTATTTCCAGCATTTCTTCAACTGGAATATAAGCAATTTCTTCTACGTTAGTTAAACCCACTTCAATTAAGATATCGGCAATCTCTTCATCAACATCCAGCTGATCAATAAATGCCTGCTTAACAGCAGCCATTTCCTGATCACCTGTAGCACTTTCTGTACTGGCATCACGAACATTTAATTCCCAGCCCGTTAATTGCGTAGCCAATCGAACATTTTGTCCGCCTCGACCTATAGCCTGAGATAAATTATCTGCCGCTACCGAAACATCCATGCTGTGTTTATCTTCATCAACTACGATGGCATCAATTTCAGCAGGTGACATAGCATTAATGACAAACTGAGCCTCATTATCATTCCAAAGAATGATATCAACTCGCTCACCAGCCAACTCATTAGAAACAGCTTGTACCCTTGAACCTCGCATACCAACACAAGCCCCTACTGGGTCTAATCTTGGATCATTACTTCTGACTGCAATCTTAGCGCGTGAACCTGGGTCTCTTGCCGCTCCGAGAACATCAATCATGCCCTCACCCACTTCAGGCACCTCTAATCTAAACAAAGCAATTAACAATTCAGGTGCTGATCGACTAACAAATAACTGTGGACCCCGAACTTCCGAGCGGACTTCTTTCAAATAACCTCTAACTCTATCGCCAATACGAATTGATTCTCTGGGAATCATTTCTTCTTTGGGAATATAAGCCTCGACATTTCCACCCAAATCCAGATAAACACTGCCTTTTTCCAAGCGTTTAACAACACCTGTAACTAACTCACCGACTCGATCTTCATAAGCTGCAACAATTTTCTTACGTTCAGCTTCTCTGATCTTTTGAATAATAACTTGCTTGGCTGTTTGAGCCGCAATGCGACAAAAAGCAACCGATTCAATCTCTTCCTCAATAAAATCACCGACTTCAATATCAGGATCATCCATTTGAGCGACTTCTAATAAAGACTGTGAATCAGGAAACTCCAGATCACCATCAATATCCTTGTTTTCGCCCACGACTTCCCAACGACGAAAAGTTGTATATTCACCTGTTACTCTATTAATTTCTACGCGAGCGAGAACTTGGTTATTATGACGTTTGACTGCAGCGGCTGCCAATGCGAATTCCAATGCTTGATAAACAACGTCTTTATCAATGTCCTTTTCATTTGCAAAAACATCTGCTACTAACAAAATTTCTTTATTTGCCATTACGCCCTCCTTTTTTAATTAAGTAATCAGGCATCAACCGAGCTTTACTCATAGCCTGAAACGGGATTTCTAAACTGTAATCATCTTGCTGAATGACAACAACATCATTCTCAACATCAACCCGTTCAATAATTCCGGTTAGCTTTCTTCTATTATCAATCGGTTTAAAAACATTGATAATGACGGTACTACCGATAAATCTCTCGAATTGAGAAACCTTAAAAAAAGGTCTTTCAGCACCAGGGGATGACACCTCAAGCTGATAGTTATCAACAATAGGGTCTTCAACATCTAGCATGCCACTTAACTGGTGACTTACCTTGGTACAATCCTCAACTAAAACACCATTTTCCGAGTCAATATAAACCCTTAACAGACCGTTCTTTGGATGAGGATTGTACTCAATGCCCACGCACTCATACCCTAGACCATCTACAATTGGCTCAATTAAATTAACCAAATGCTCAGGAGCCTGCTTCATACTGCCTCACTTTCTTTCAAACAAAAAAAAAGAGCCTATGGCTCTTCCCTAAATAAATCCTAATACTAAACTTTACCAAGCTTAGAAAACAAAAAAACCCCATAAAGGGGTTCCTATAAATCTGGTAGCAGAGGGATAGTTACCCACTGTAATCACTTGACATTGCCAAGGACCTTACAGCACAACAACCCACCACTTTAAGATACGCTACTTTCAAATATTGAGGGAGTCAGTACCTATCGATCCAATAATTATAACACTAAACAATCCATTTTAACAACCAAAGGAAGTAAAAACAGATAAAAACAACACACTCAAAGAAAAAACACCCAGCTCCATTTTCTATGTTTTTTTACCTAGGGTGAACGCAAAAGACTACAAATAATTGCGACAGACCCCCCATTCAAAGCCCTATAAATCTTCTAATCCAACTTTTATAAACAACATATAAAGCTCGACAAGTCACGAGCAAACAGACTAAGCCACCAGCAAACATATAAAACCAATTGTGTCGTTAAAAATAAAAACACATATTACGTCATTAATTTTGATATTAAATGCTATCACTGCCCTGAGAGTAATTAATAGCCACCCAGATTATCTATAATAAATAGACTGTCAATCCATTGAATCACTGAAACGAGAAGGACATTAATACACGATGACTTAGCTCAAGTTTTCATGAAGAATATACTCGCCACATGAGCTTGCTGCAATCAGAACAAAATGCACTTTTAAAATATGACAAGGCAAAACAAGTCAAATTAGCGAAAGAAAATATTGCTCAGGCAATTTAAGACGGCGCTTCAGCTGCAGCAATAAAAGACGACCTTATTCGCACCTTAGAAAGTCAAGAGGAACTAAATGAGCTTTTACCCAGCAAAGACAAGCCAATAAAACCTTGAATTCATCCAGCTATGGCGAACCGCAATCGTGATGAGGTTAAAATCTCATGAAAAGCGAGAATTGATAATAAACACGGGGAAGCCTAGGAACAAATACGAATACTAATAGAAAAAATCACTTTAACGCCAGAAACCAATAAAAGATCTAAAAATTGATACCCATGGATATAGAGACTGGTATTCAGGAAATTACTACTGAGGATATAACTATGAAAGAAGACCGTAATATAAAACAAGGACTATTCATGTCAATGAGACTTAAAAATCCTAATCAATGGTAGCGGGGGCAGGATTTGAACCTACGACCTTCGGGTTATGAGCCCGACGAGCTACCAAACTGCTCCACCCCGCGATTGATTACTTTATTCGCCAGAAACCAATAAAAGATCTTAAAATTGATCTTTATGGATATTTGACTGATATTCAGAAAATTACTACTGAAGACAAAACGACAAAAGAAAGCCGCAATATAAAACACAGACTACTCAAACCATTGATTGCCAATGACATTTGAAAAGCCAGATCAATGGTAGCGGGGGCAGGATTTGAACCTACGACCTTCGGGTTATGAGCCCGACGAGCTACCAAACTGCTCCACCCCGCGATTGATTTTTACTATTATAAGCATTTTTCCATGATTGGCAAGCTTTTTATTTCTTTTAAAGAAAATAAAAACTTAAGACTGACATATCAATCACTTACATATAACACTTTAAAACAGAGACCTTGCATGCAAGGTCTCTACACCACAGAACTCAAACTATAAAATACAACAGCACCGCAGAAAAGATGCCAGCCAACACATCATCAAGCATGATACCAAAACCACCCTCAACTTTTTTATCCACCCATTTAATAGGCCATGGCTTTAAAATATCGAAAATTCGAAACAAAACAAAACCAATCAACACTGCATACCAAGAAAAAGGAACCAGCCACATAGTAACAAGATAACCTGCCACCTCATCCCAGACTATGCCACCAAAATCATGCTCTCCCAACTGTTTGGCCGCATCATCACAAATCCGAATTCCAAACACACAAACCAGTATTGTTAAAACACTGTATATCCAGATATCTGCCTGTATAAAAGCCAAATAAACAGGAATAGCAGCAAGCGTACCCATAGTACCTGGCGCCTTCTTAGCCAAACCAGAACCAAAGCCAAAGGCTAGGAACATGACAGGACTAGACATAATTTGCTTAGCTGACAGCTTATTCCTGCCATATTCAGAATTAAGAAAAATGCTCAAAACCCTTTACTCCCAATTCTTGTATTTCACCCAAACGCTGAACTCTTAAACCTGACTGCTGTTCAATCACCCCTACTTGAGTACACTCTATATTAATAGACGCCAGCTTATCAGGACTCACAGTAAAACATAATTCGTAATCCTCACCTGCCGACAATGGCAATTTCCAGTCAGCGGTCTCTTCCACGTAAGCCTTAACTGCTTTAGACAAAGGAACGCTATCCCAATCTAATAAAGCGCCAACAGCACTTGTATCTAAAATATGCATCAAATCAGAGGCTATACCATCTGATAAATCGATACATGAACTGGCATAATCTCTTATTTTCAAACCTTCCAGCACTCTTGGTTCAGGCCTATGAAACTTGTTTAAAGCATCCGTAGCAAATTTAGAAAAATAACCTTGCTCTATTTTCAAACCTAAACCCGCATCACCCAAGCCAGTGCCGGTAACAAAAATAAGATCCCCTACTTTTGCCTTCGAACGCCTTAATGCCAACCCTTCTGGTACCACACCCATCGCCTGGACAGTCAACGTCAAAGGACCCTTGGTGGTATCTCCGCCAATTAAATCAACAGAAAATTGTGCTGCTAATTCTAAAAAGCCTGCTGAAAATAATTTTAACCATTGTTCATTTACCTCAGGCAATGTTAATGCCAGAGTTGCCGATACGGGCGTCGCCCCCATTGCAGCCAAATCACTTAGATTAACCGCCAATAACTTTCGCCCCAACGCTCTTGGGTCCGCACCAGAAAAAAAGTGCACGCCTTCAACCATTGTATCAACAGTAACTGCAAGCTCATCACCCTCAGAAACCTTGATTAGCGCACAATCATCACCCACCCCCAATCGATTCACCGAATTAATCAGGGATTGCGAGGTAAAATAACGCTGAATTAAACCGAATTCAGATAATGCCACAGCTTTTATTCTTATGACTATAAACTAAAAACAGCTTGATCATTTCTAAAGCTGTTTCCATGCTGATTTTCAAAACTGTTGACAGCAAGGATACATGGATGTATTCACGCCGTGTATTGAGGGGCAGCATGGAAGCGACCAGCAGATTGTTCACAACCATTTTATTTATTTTTTTGTTTCGCTTTAATTTCTACTGCACGCTGTTTTTGGCTCACTTTATCCAAAATACCATTAACATATTTATGACTGCCATCAGCGCCAAAACACTTGGCCAGATTAACACCCTCATTAATGATTACTTTGTACGGTGTCTCCAATCGATTAATCAGCTCATACACACCAATTCTTAAAACAGCCCTTTCTACTGGGTCAATT
>Ga0209825_1001013_pt1 | contig 14262 bp, 17 predicted proteins | sample EN8Hudsemesocosm_FD_184631 | JGI IMG/M metagenome (GOLD analysis project Ga0209825, IMG submission 184631) | Methane-oxidizing microbial communities from mesocosms in the Hudson Canyon - EN8B Hudson Canyon (SPAdes) (version 2) | ecosystem: Environmental > Aquatic > Marine > Cold seeps | place...
AAATAACAAAAATAATAAGGGTGATGAGTGATGAATCATGCATTTGCTTAAATTAAACCTCTTAGAGAATTAATAAATTAAATACTTGTTATTGATATCAAAACTTATAGCAGGCAGGCCAATGAAAATATAATAGAAGCGTACCGAAGCTTGCTTTACCTCCATACAATTATGCTTAACGTTTCATATTACACCTTAGTTTACTCTAATGCTTTTTAACAGTGCCTGCCATTATTGGTACAATCCTACTTTAACTATTTAAAATTTCCTGCGTTCGAATTTCATCCTGAAGATACTGTTCATACTCGGCATCTTGCTCTGGCGTTGTCCATTTTAATGGCGGAAATTTTACGCTAAGCGTCGTATCTTCACAGCCCTCAAACGCTTTAGCTTGTTGCTCCTGAGCTTCAGGTGACAGCTTTATTTGAATGCTGTTCATGATATCAGTAGTTAGCTGCTCTATTGTGGAGAGGCTTATGAGTTTGTCTCTCTCCTCCTGAAGACCGGCTCCTCCTCGATGTAATTTAAAATCAACCTCAATAAAGTGTTTATCAGAGACTGGGAAAATAAAATACCGTTTTGGTGATGAGATACTGCCAGCATTAGCTCGTACATAAAATGTTGCTGCATGGCAGGGCCATGGGTTCACCACCTGCCAATCAACAGGCGCAAGCCAACTCTGAGCGACTTCAAATACATCCTTTCCATAGCAATATTTAAGAAAATCGGCTATTTCATTTTCAAACGCTTTAGGGCGAAAAAAAGATACTTTTTGGTCAGGTTCATTAGGCGTAATTAGTGCAATACGCATTGATAATTCACCCACACTACCGGAAAGCCATGGACCATTGAAGCGCCATGAGCGCATGAACAAATTATGATATTGCCATCGTTTACTATGCTGACGAGCAGGCTTCATTATTAAATGGTTATATTCACATTTTTTAGGCGGTTTAATAGCTTCTTTGTATGAAAATTGAGAATTATGGCGTGGAGCCCGTAACGATATTTCTGTCCCACCTATGGAAAACTTTATTGGCCTTGCTCGCTGAAAAGACGGCCCCTGAGGGACAAAATATTCGGTTTGCTGGCGTAGCTTAAGTGACCAGTTAAACATTAGAATTTGCCCTTAATTTTATAATAAAAGCAGCTCTTTATTGACTTCCTAGCGCTCCTTGAATATACCTGAGTTCATATTGTGGAATCACATAGCCATAATCACCGTCAAATTCAAACTCATAGGGCTCATCGTTACCTGAATATATCTTCCCACTAGTTAAGCGAGCCCCAAAATAAACCCCAACGATGGTTCCGCTATAATCACTATCAAGGTTTACTACGACGAATCGATTACCTAAATCTGTTATCTCATTTTTTTTAATAGTACCGACGAAGGCCCTATTCATTAAATTTATCTCGACCTCGTCATTTGGCATCAAGTTATACAGGTTATCGATGTCACTTTTCCATTGCAGAGAGTCTGCTTCACTTACAAAAAAACGGGACCAATCAACAATTTCATTAAAGTCACTAGTTTCGTTATATGCATAATATTTAGTCAGGTCAAATTCATAGTTTGAAGATTCAATTAGCTCATAGTCTTCAATAGATGATATAACAAGCAGAGAATGGCCACTCAATAAAGTTTGCTCGATAACTAATGACGAAAATTCATTAGTTAATTCTTCTGAAAGTACGTTTAAGTCATCATCAATAGCTGCTGAAATGAAATATTTAGTCGTCTCTATTGCCAGTGACTCAATAGAAATTTGATTATTTTTTGGAGCGCCGTCCTCACTTCCACACCCTTGAAGAAAAGCGCAAAACACAACTAACAAGTAAACTTTTTGTAGCATAAAAACCTTCTTATAAACGTATATTCAAAACGTTCTTTCATTTTAAGATTGCCTGCTCTTATTTAATACAACGAGCCTTATCTATTTAAAATTTCCTGCGTTCGAATTTCATCCTGAAGATACCTTTCATACTCCGCATCTTGCTCTGGCGTTGTAAACTTTATAGGTGGAAAGCTTTCGCTTAGCTGAGCATCTTCAATCCCCTCAAGTGCTTTGGCTTGTTGAGCCTGAGCTTCAGGCGATAGTTTTATCTGAATGCTGTTCATTATATCTGTGGAAAGTTGCTCGATTGTCGAGAGACTTATGAGTTTATCTTTCTCTTCTTGAAGGCCTGCGCCTCCTCGGTGTAAATTAAAATAAACTTCAATAAAGTGTGAATCAGAGACTGGAAAAAGGAAATAACGATTTGGTGATGAGATACTGCCAGCGTTAGCTCGCACATAAAATGTTGCTGCAGGGCAAGGCCATGGATTCACCACTTGCCAATCAACCGGCGCTAGCCAACTCTGAGCACCTTCAAATACATCATGTGCATAGCAATATTGAAGATAATCTGCTGCGCCATTTTCAAACGCTTTAGGACGAAAAAACGAGGCGTCTTGATCGGGTTCATTGGGTGTTATTAGCGCAATACGCATGGATAGTTCACCCACACTACCGGAAAACCAAGGACCATTGAAGCGCCATGAACGCATGAACAAATTATGATATAGCCATCGTTTACTATGCTTCCTCGCAGGCTTCATCATTAGATGCTTGTATTCACATTCTCTAGGCGGCTGAATAGCTTCTTTATATGAGAAGTGCGAATTATGACGAGGAGCCCGTAATGATATTTCTGTTCCGCTCGTCGAAAATTTAATTAGACCTGCTCGTTGAAACGATGGCCCCTGGGGGACACAATATTCGGTTTGCTGGCGTAGCTTAAGTGACCAGTTAAACATTAGAATCTGCCCTTAATTTTATGATGAAGCCTTGGTAAGTATGCCTCTGTTAGTTTGGGTGCTAAGGCAGCAGTACCAGCAAGCCCGCTGATGAATGAAAGTACTGCTGGAACGGTAACTCCGGAAGTAACACCCACAGCAGAACCGACCGCAATAGCTGTGACACCGACAGCTTTGATTGAGTTTGTTCCTTTATACAAATCGCCTACAAACTTTAAACTATCATAATCTTTTTCATTTTTTAGTCTTTGGTATGGAACGATATAACCTGATAGCACCCCTCCTCCAATAAATTGATTCGGATCTAACAAGCGTCGTTGACTATGGTAATTCCGGTCTTTCGAAAGTTCTAAGCTTTTAGCTAATGACACCGCTTTAGCCACATTAGTCGTTGGTGCACAGAATTGCACTGCATGCCCTTCTAAGGTTACACCTTGATCAGCCAAAAGTTGCATCGCTTGAGTTAGTATCCCAGACCCACCCTTGACAGAAACCCAACGGACATCATCAATATCACGGGCATTATACATCGTTTTAGCAAGCAACAATGCCGACTCATGAAGACTTGAGTCTCGTTCAGCCATGTTAGCCTGGCTAACATTTCTCATTCCTCCAATCATGCTAGTACCAGGCGTGTGGTGCATATCAAAGCCATATTTATTTAAGTTAAACCCACCACCAGATATGGATGCACCACCTAAGTAGGAAACTGATTGCCCTAGAACCTCATCGGGTTCAAAATCTACACGATCAGTAATGGCAACCACTCGATCTTGCTTACCTTTAATATGTCCATTTTTTAGGTAAGATGCTCTCCACTTACCATCATCATTATTTGCACACCAAAGCCCAGGTTTCTTGGCATGTTGTTGCAGTAAGCCATAATTCATATCGGCTTCAAGGTGCAAAACCCGAAACTGGCCATTGCTCTGTTTCTCAACCGTCGCTTTACAACCCGGAAGTATCAGGAAAAATTCTTCATGACCATACGAAATATTAGTTGCTGGTTTGATAAATACATTGTTTAAATGCATCCGGCCTGCGCACAATGACTGAAGTCCCGCCACAGTAATACGTGCCCAGTGATTACCACATTTGGCTTTATGTTCTAGAACGTTATAAATGGGTTGAGCGGAGGGTGAACATGTGACCAGATTGCCTGAGTGGTTGCCCGCGATCGCGCGCACCTGATTTGTAGGCTTAGTATTAAACATCTCAAAAATCCTTTTTGAATTGATACTATAAATTTGCCGGCGAAGAATAAGGCCTTCTGCGAATGGTGTAAATATAAACTTTGGTAAGCGTTCTCATATTTACCGCTTCTATTAGATAAGCAGGCTTATGGCACACACTTTCAGTGAATGATTTTTAGATGTACCTGCTCTTTTTTAGATTCATTTAGCTAATGAGCGCCTGAAAATAGCTACTGAGCATTAATCTATATTGCGCCAGCAATTTTTCGGCATACACTTTATCGCTGTTCAATAGCGCCTGCATCACGGGTTCGGTAATTTCACACACCAAAAATGCGGCTGTAGTCAGCACCTCCGGTGGCACTTTAATACCAATTTTCTGCATGACGCCTACAATGAGCTCGGCATTACTTTGGCTATCTTGCATATTTAGTTTAATAAAGTCTGGATTACCCCGAACTGCCCCCCACACCATCAAGAAGGTTGGACGCTGCTGAAGAAACTGATAATAGTCAGCCAGTAAATTATCCAGCATGACACCAATCACCGCCATACTCGGCGACTGAGTATTTACTGGAATGTCGGCCAATCTCAGGGTAAGTTCAGCCCGATACAGTTCTAAATAACGCTCCACTATGGCCCGCGCCACCACGGTCCGATTAGGAAAGTATTGATAGATCGAGGCGATATTCACACCCGCCCGGCGCGCCAGCTCGTTCATCTTTAGACTTTCAAAGCCCTGCTCACCAATCATGGCTTCTGCATGATCCAATATTCCTTCAAATCTGGCTAGAGATCGGGCCTGCTTGGGTTTTTTTCGTAGTTTTACATCATTCATGAGGCAATTATAAAAGCTTGACTCAAAAAATGTAAGCGTTTATTATTTTTAAAACGTAAGTGATGATTACATTTTTATTAACTAAGTCCGAGGACTACTAAAATGACCAACGTTTGCATTATTGGCGCAGGCCCTAGCGGCCTTTCACTAGCTTGGCAATTAGAGCGTGCTGGTATTTCCTTCGACCTGTACGAGCGCAACAATGATGTTGGCGGCTTATGGGACATCAATAACCCGGGCAGCCCGATGTATGAGTCGGCCCACTTTATCTCATCCAAGACCATGAGCGGGTTCTCAAACGCCCCCATGCCAAACAGCTTTGCTGATTACCCCAGCCATAAGGATATTCTTAATTACATTCGTGCCTTTACCAAACAAAAAGGCCTGTACCAGCATATCCACTTTAACAGCGAAGTTAAAAATGCGGAGCAGGTAAATGGCCAATGGATAGTGTCGGTAGACGGGCTGCAAGATAAGCATTACGAGACCTTAGTATGTGCCAACGGTGTTAACTGGCACCCTAAAATCCCCAAAATAAAAGGCCAAGAAAGCTTTACCGGAGAAATTTTACACGCTCAAAAATATAAAAAAGCGGAGCTATTTCGCGGCAAAAATGTATTAATTGTTGGCGCCGGCAACTCAGGTTGTGACATCGCCTGCGATGCAGCCCAGTTTGCCGATCAGGCCTTTATTAGCATGCGCCGCGGCTACCACTTTGTACCCAAACATATCTTTGGTACGCCAAGCGATGTATTTGATAGCAAGGGCCCAGAGATGCCTATGTGGATAAAACAAAAGGTGTTCCCAGGTTTATTAAAAATGCTAGAAGGAGACCCGCAGCGCTTAGGCCTGCCCAAACCTGACCATAAAATATTTGAAAGCCACCCTATTCTAAATAGCCAAATGTGGCATTACCTAAGGCACGGCGACATCAAGGTACAAAAAGACATCGATTATCTAGATGGGGATTACGTGGTATTTACAGATGGGCAAAAGCAAAAGGTAGATCTTATTTTATTGGCCACCGGATATCGCAGCTTAATACCGTACCTAAAGAATGATTACATTCAGTATCAAGGAGACAGACCACAAACTTACTTAAACCTATTTAGTCGAGATGTACCTAACTTGATTACCCTAGGCTTTATGGAAACCAACAGCGGCGCCTATGCCTTGTTTGATTATATGGCCCATATGGTGACCCAATACCTGTTAGACAAAACCCGCAACCCACAAAATGCAGCTAAATTTGAAACCTTAATTAAAACCGATGATCCCGATTTGTCGGGCGGTGTGAACTATGTAAAAAGTGACCGTCATGCCAACTACATCAACAAAGCAACCTACATGAAGTACCTGAAAAAAATGAATAAACGCATGAAATGGACACCGCTTGATAAATTGAATAAAACCGAAGGCAATATCACTGTTGAATTAGCAGCGTTGGAAATCTAACGCCCATCATTCAACCTATACACAATAAAAACGGGAAGAAACTATGAAATGCTTAGTCACAGGTGCCACCGGTTTTTTGGGCACTAATTTAGTTCACGAGTTGGTAGAGCAAGGCTGGCAAGTACGCGCCACCGGCATGCACGGCTCCGAAATCAAATACATCAAGAACTTACCCATAGAGTTTGTGTTTGCCGACATCACGGAACCCAGTGAAGTTGATACCGTAGTGGAAGGCTGCGAGGTAGTATTCAACGTGGCCGGTGATACCTCATTTTGGAAGAAAAATTTTGCCCGCCAGCGCCGCATCAACATCGATGGGGCGGTGAACATTGCCAAGGCTTGTAAAAAACACAAGGTAAAACGCCTTATTCATACCAGCACCCTCGATGTATTAGGCTATAACCCAACAGGGGGCAGCTACGACGAGGTGAGCGGTCGTTATAACTTTGACAACATGGGCTACAACTATGGGGACTCTAAACTTGAAGCCGAAATTCGCCTACGCGCGTTTAACGGCCCGGATTTAGACGTGGTATTTATTAACCCAGGCTTCATGGTGGGGCCTTATGATTACACCCTGCAAATAGGCCGGGTATTTTTTGATTTAGCCAAGGGGAAATTACCTGCTTGCCCACCCGGAGGCGGTTCATTCTGCCACGTTCGGGAAGTCGCCAAAGCCCACATCGCGGCAGTAAAACAGGGTCGTGCTGGTGAAAATTATTTATGTGCCGGAATGCCGGAAACCAATATTCCTTATGTGGAGATGTTTGGACGCATGGCTCTCGCCATTAACGCCAAACCAGTGCGCTTGGTGATGCCTAAAAAACTGTTTGCCTTATATGGATATGCATGTGAATGGTTTGCCAGCTTCACAAAAAAACCACCAGAAATGAATCCAGGACAGGCCCGCTATATGTCGGCTCCTCAATATGCCATCAGCGGTAAGGCCATGAACGAACTGGGTTACAAGGTGCCAAGCGTGGAGACCTGTATTGAAGACGCCTTAACTTGGTATCGTGACGAAGGCTATAAAATTTAATAACAGGGGTGACCATGAAAACATTTTTTATAAACGGCGCCTGTGGCGGAGTGGGCTTGGCCACGGTAAAAGCATTTCATCAAGCCGGTTACCAAATTTGGGCCAGTGATGTGAACCAGAGCGCTCTAGACAAATTAGCCGAACAATACCCGCACCTTAAAACCAGCTGCATAGATGTAAATAATAAACTGCAGCTTCAACATTTATGTGATGAAATTGCAGCGGCACCAAAAATTGATGTAGCTCATGTGAATGCTGGTATCGTAAGGCCCAATGACGTTGTTAACAGCACGTCTCTAGACATTGACCTACAGTTGGATATTAATTTACGCAGCGCTTTGCATATTAATAGAACTCTAGCCATTAAAATGAAAAAACAAACATCTGGCCACATAGTAAATACGGTATCTATGGGCGCGCTGATTTCATTACCGGGCAGTGCCGTTTATTGCGCCACAAAAGCCGCATTACGCAGTTTTTTAACCGCCATGCAGGCCGAACTTAAGCCCTTTGGTGTAAGCGTAAGCGGTATTTACCCCAGTGGTATTCATACCCCCATGCTGCAATACGAAGCTCTAAATCACGGCAGCCCCCTTAACTTTTTAAACATGCCGGTAAGCACAGAAAAAGTGGCCAACACCGTATTAAAGTCTGCAGGAAAAACTTGGGATGCTAAAAAGCTTGAATACTATTTACCTTACAGTGACAGCATCAGTGCTAGGGTAATTAATACATTTCCATGGCTTCTACAAAAAATATACCCCTTGTTTCGTTACCTTGGGGAAAAAGGGCGCGCTCGATACATTCGTAAATTTAATATAACAAACACATAAGTCTTAACTAGGGCCCGTATGACTCACCCAACCTAATTTACCGATAGACACCACTTCGTCAAGGTAACTTTTTTAACAGTACCCGCCCTTAATAGCACCTTATGACATGTAATTAGGCTCATTAAGTAACAATACACGCCGCCATTGTAACTATATGATACTAAAAGGTTATATATCGTCAAATACCATTATCTCTCCTATTCAAAGCAATTAATCTTTCCTAGACTGATTTTAATAAATTAAAATTAAAAGGGTTCTCAATGTTTCAAAAGCTTTCAATATTAGGGTTGTTTAGTCTATTTTCTTGGGGCTCAGCCTATGCAGGGCTCATTAGCCCAACAGACGATATTACTGGTTTAGATCTACGTTGGGGGCAAACTGAGTCAAACCAAATTCAAGCTTTTAATGAAGCACAAAACACTTATATTAATGACGGACAAATTAAAGTTGATTTCTTATTAGGTGATAATTTTTTTATTGGTGACTCCATTCGAGGGTTAAACCACTCAAAGAGTAATTTATCTTTAGCCGCTGGTAATTATAATTCTCACTTATTGCACTTTGACACTTTAGGTATCTCAAGTGGTCGTATTTTTAATAGTCGCTTAACTTTTAAAGAAGATATTGTGGCAATTATTCTAGGTGGAAAATTTCTAAACTTATCCGACGATATTCTTGGCGGAATTGGCACCATTTATCAGAATAATAATTCTCGTCGCCTAGAGGCACATGACTTCCTTACTCTCGAAAGCTCTAATACATTAGTTTTAAATCGATTAGCAATTGGAAAATACTGGATCGATAACGCAAGAATTATTACCCAATCAGTACCTGAGCCAGAATCTATAATGCTCTTTTCTCTTGGTTTGATAGGTTTAATTTTCTCCAGAGCTCGCACCACAAAACAAGAAAATTCATAAATAATGAACTTGATCGTCCTCCGTTAAACGGAGGATACAGTATATAAAACATTTACCATCTCAATGACATGATCATTATCTCGAACGACTAAAACATCTCCTACATCCTCACTCTCAATGAGATGCGAATACTTTTTCGCCGGTGCCTATTAGAGCGGTTTTATATTGCAGTAACTTTTTATTAAATAAGCTAACAGCTTACCTGTTCTTTCAACATATTAAATACTGAAATCTCGCTACCTTCTTCAGCACAAATACTTAGTAAGTCATCAATAAAGTGGTTTAACGCTCTGCGCTCAATTTGTTGTACTTTTTCTTGCTGTGCAGACGTTAGCATTTGATAGCTAGTCGCAGCGCCGAAGTCGCCAAAAATAATATTACCTTGGGAGTCAAATAAGGTGTTATGAGCGTATAAGTCACCGTGACACACTTTTTGTTTATGTAAGTGCGCAAACACGTTTTGCATCTGATTTACTATATTCTTAATAAGCGCAATAGATAAGCTGAAGCCTTTCGGAAAAGTGTCTCGAGTACAGCTTTTAAAGCAAGGAGGTAAACCAAGATTTTGGTAATATTCAGGGATTAAATTCATGATTAATGCAAGGTAATTTTCTTCATTCACTTGCGCCAATGACTGTACTAAATTCGGGTGATAACCTACCTGTAAGCAAGCTTGCAATTCATCTTGAGGGTAACCATCACTGGTAACTTCCCCGTTAAATACTTTTACCGCGATATCGTCAGGAAATTCTGATTGAGGTGTGTTCCAATGTGCTTTTGAAATTACGCCTGAAGCACCTTGGCCTAAAACATTTTCTAAGGTGTAGCTTGCCGATGATACTTGAGGTACCGAACTCATTTCAGCGAGAGCTTGGTTGTCAGTTTCGCGATTAGTGGTGCGCTTAACTTCTGAAAAAGGGTTACCGGCAAAGGCAATCCAAGCCAACTTAGGTAGGTTCAATAATTGTTCAGGGCATTCTGTTAGTTTATTCGCAGAAATACGCACCAGCTCAAGGTTATAGGCTTGTGATAATGTTTGCGGCAAATGCGTTAATTGGTTACCCGCCAATGCTAATTTTTGTAACCGTGGCCGCTCGCCTAAACTATTTGGTAAGGTTTCAATTAAGTTATCGGTTAATATCAACCAACGCAATTGAGCAGGAAGTGACGCTTCTGCAACTTGTTTTATTTTATTCGATTTAAAGCCAATCATTTCTAATTGAGGCAGCTTTCCTAATACTTCGGGTAAATGCTCAAAGTTGTTTTGGAAAGCGAAAATGATTTTTAATTTTGTCAGTTGTACCAATTCATCAGGTAATGATGATAAGACATTATGAGATAAGTCTAAAATTTCTAAACTGTCAGCTAGCGTTAGAATCTCTAAGGGAAATGAGCTTAAGTTTTCAGCTAACTTTAAGTGGCTAATGCCGGCAAGTTCGCCAGAGCGAAGCTGTGAAAGGGTATGCAAAATAAAGGGTCCGTATTTATGATGAAAAACGGCGCTAGTTTACTAGAAAACGATTGTCATTTAACAGTGCCAGCCATGATTGATATGTGGTCACTTTAACGACCTAACGAAGGTGGTTGGTCGGTATGCCATACATGCAACCAATAAATAAAAGGAAAGGAAATTAAATTGAAAGCTGAAAATGTTGTTTGCCCTTATTGCTCTGCCGAGGCTGAATTTGTTTCGAGTAAGGAAGTTTATAATGGTCGTGATTACGGAATGATTTATTTGTGTCGCCCTTGCATAGCTTATTGCGGTGTACATACAGGTACGGTAAAACCATATGGAAAGCTTGCAAACGCTGAGCTTAGAGAGTGCAGAAAGAAAGCGCACGCTATCTTTGATCCAATTTGGGAATTCAGAATAGGATCAAAAAATAGCAAGGGTAAGGTTATGAGAAAGGCACAGGCAAAAAGTCTTGTATATAAAAAGCTAGCGGAACTGCTTGAGATTGAAAGTGCTGATTGTCACATTGGAATGTTTGATGTTGATACTTGTAAGCGATTAATTGAAATCTGTATGACAGGCAAACTAGCAAGAGAATTAACAAATAAAAGGTAACGGTAATGTCGGACTCAAATACGGATAAGGCCCAAACAAGAAAGTACTTTTTAACAGTGCCTGTCATTATTTACTTTATTTGAGGAGTTCAGGATATTTTATTACGCTTATTGGTCTGTCGAACCCGTCATGAGTCTATGAGCAATCAGCATGAGAACAAGTGCGATAATTGGTGGCACGATCATAGGGACAAACTCTGGAAACGAACCGTCAACAAAATAGCCCACTAGACGCGCAAAAATGACCGCACTCAAATTTATAACGCCAACAAGAATATAGCTGAAATTGGTTTTGATCGCCCCCAGAAGAACGCTGGCCCAGGTCGCAAATATTGCCGCACCCAATAAGGCACGGATACTCGATAGTCCGCTCACAGATTCCACAGATCCAAGTAACATGTGGTCAAGTATGCTAGTTGGATTAAGCATCACCATCAAGCCGTTTCCAATAAAGAATATTGCTATGAGAGCAAAAATTCCGCGGCCTATATTTGTCTTTGTCATAAAATTTCCAATTCAAGTTAAGTTAGTGTGTCTTCATAAATTTAGAAAGTGATTATGCATTACCCCTACTGACAACATACTGTCAGTAGGGGAACAAACTTTATTGTGCCTAACATCCGCCAGTAACGGAGAGCGAAGTGAGATGATCTTGTGCAAAGCACAAAATGTGACATTTTACGGAGGCCCAGCCCGAAGGGCGAGCATGGCTGCGTTGGTTATGCATTTTAACTTGCCATCAACAGCCCATGAATAACACAGCCACAAAGTACTATTAACAGAGCTGTAGAAGCCATAAATACCTTTTTACGTATTGGTATTTCATTTGAGCCAGTATGAACAAATACATGAATCACACGTAAAACTACATAAGCCCAAGCCACAAGCAATGCAAAAACACTAACTACATTTAAAGCCCATAACATAAAGCAAAGAGCATAAAATAAAACGGGGGATTCAAATTGGTTTTGCACATTATTAGATATTTTTAAAACACTATCAGGCCATGCATCATTGTGAAGTGCTCTACGAGCTAAATCGACGTCTATGGTTTTCAAAACTCGTTTTTTTGCTATAGGTAATAGCATATATACAATGAACGTAAGAATAATTTGAGCAACTACAGGGTAAAAAACTAACTTACTTTCCATTATGCATCCTTTCGTGATATTCCATTTTTAGTTCATAACGCCTGCAGCATTGCGAGGTGCGAAGCGACTAGCCCAGCCCACGTTTTTTTGTGGGCGATAAGCCCCTCTGATTATGCATTTTGTTCCAATACCTTGCCATAAATTTTACCAATGAGCAGCCCATAAATACCAAACTGTAATAGCAGGTAAAAACTCTCCATGGCGACAAATGAAAAAGAACTATCGACTACTTGCTTGGCAACAAAAGCCAATACATGCGATGACCAAAAGAATACACCTATGAGTAAAGAGTATTTTAGGCCCCTGATAATACCTTGGCCCTTAAATTTTACGAAGGGGTACAAAAACGACAAAACAAAACCTTGGATTATGATAGTTAACAAGCCGAGAACAAAACTTGGTTCGCCTTCAAAATAACCAAAAGCATGATATTTATCTTCGAATAGCACTACATGCCAAATTACTGCTAAAGGGAACGTAACCAATGTATAGGCAAGCGTTCCAAGTAATGCTAATTTATTGTTCATTCTTATTCTCTACTAGTGCATTAGCCGTTTGTTATGTGATTGAATTTGATAAACACAATGTACCAATTAATTCCTCAAATAATACGCCACCAATATTTTTTATTGTGAGCGAACATGGCTGCGTTTGTTACGCTTTTTCTGAACGACTCAAATAACCAATAGCTAAGACATAATAGTGGCACAATAGCAGGTAAAAAGAAGAATAAAAAAACATTAAAACCTAGTCCAGTATCAGGTAAATTAATTAATATTATAGGAAGTGACATGGAAGCTAATACACTACCAACTAACGCTTTCTTTTTACTACGGTTCAATCGTGACTTTATAGTTATTAATAAAATTACAGTCACGGGAATAACTAAAAAGCAGCTAAATCCTATGTAAATAAATGATTTCGGTATATCTATACCTGTAGCGTAGGCATAGCTCGATAGAAACAGACTACTGATAATTAATAATATTTTCATATATTCTTAAAAAAAGCTAAGGTCGCGTTAACCGAGCGAGGAACGAGTCCGGTTGTACGCTTTAGTCTTTGATTCCTGTAGTTAGTATAAACTTCCGTAGATCCCTTTCTTGCCTTAAGACGTGAAGAATATAAACTGAATCTTGCTCTACCTTATAGAAAATCCGACAAGGATTAACAACAACTTCTCGGTAATTCAGCTTCTCAATTTCTTCAGGTATTCTTCCTGACTCAGGAAATTGTTCGAGCCTCTGAACCTTATTAAAAACATTTTCGACTAGTTGCTTAGCTGCATAAATATTACTTACAGCAATATACTCAGCAATATCATTTAGGTTATCTAGTGCGGGCTCAGTCCAAATTATTTGAGCCATTTATTCATCTTTTCTTTAGCTTGCGCCATATCCATTATTCGACCATCACGAATAGCCTGCTCACCTTTGGCTATACCTTCTAGGATTTTCATGCGATCGACCATTAACTCGTAATCAGCAACATCTAGGAGATAAGCAGATGGCTGCCCATGCTCTGTTATGAGAATTGGCTCTTTGGTTTCATGAAGATCAGCAAGCAATTTAGTTGCCTGCCTCTTTAATGTTGTAACTACTTCAGTTCTCATCGCGACACCCCCAAAACAAGTGTCACTATAGTATCACTCTGAATTTTAAAAGACTAACGTTTACATAATGGGCCGTGATCCCTCACCACTTTTGTAGATAACTTTGTTGTCTTCATAGTCTTTTATGATGAATTCTTTGGTACCGAATATACCTTCTGATATTTGCTGAACAACAATGACACCCTTATTGCTGAGAATATCTAACTCTTTAGCTAACTCAGGCGTTTCGATTACAACTATATTAGATGCATAGAAATCACTACTTGGTGCTTTGCGTAAGTATAGCTTCGAAATACCTTTTTCTAAGGTGGCATACTCAGGATTTTTGACCGTACTTTTAAAAGTGCACTCAAA
>Ga0209825_1001019_pt1 | contig 14159 bp, 13 predicted proteins | sample EN8Hudsemesocosm_FD_184631 | JGI IMG/M metagenome (GOLD analysis project Ga0209825, IMG submission 184631) | Methane-oxidizing microbial communities from mesocosms in the Hudson Canyon - EN8B Hudson Canyon (SPAdes) (version 2) | ecosystem: Environmental > Aquatic > Marine > Cold seeps | place...
CACCGAGTTATATTGAGCGCAAGCGTTTATTTGAACTACCTCGTTCGACTTGGGACGATTACGACAAGTCCTTAATCTCAAAAGGTGGGGCTATATTCTCGCGTAGCGCCAAGTCGATCGATATCAGTCCTGAGATGAAGAAACGTTTTGATATTAAAGAGGATAAGCTTGCACCGACTGAGCTCATTAAAGCGCTTCTGCTCGCGCCTATTGATTTGATCTGGAATGGTGGTATCGGGACTTACATTAAGGGCAGTAGTGAAAGTCATGCGGATGTAGGCGATAAAGCAACCGACGCGGTGCGAATTAATGGTAATCAGGTTCGAGCTAAAGTTGTAGGTGAAGGCGGAAACTTGGGAATGACGCAATTAGGGCGAGTTGAATTTGCTTTAGCCAAAGGCTCCTCTTATACCGACTTTATTGATAATGCAGGCGGGGTTGATTGCTCGGATCATGAAGTGAATATCAAAATTATGCTGAATGAAATTGTCGCTTCGGGTGATATGACTATGAAGCAACGCAATCAATTATTCATGGATATGACCGATTCGGTTTCGGACTTGGTACTGACCAATAACTATCGTCAAACTCAGGCAATTGCTTTGGCACATAGAGAATGTGAGGAGCGCATGGATGAGTATGTGCGCTTAATCCATGACTTTGAAGAGGCTGGGAAATTAAATCGTGCCCTTGAATACTTACCGGATGAAGAGACCATTGCTGAGCGTAAAGTTCAAGGTCAGGGCTTAACTAAACCTGAGCTTTCGGTATTAATTTCTTATGCTAAAGCGGATCTAAAAGAACAACTTAATCTCGATGCAATCAGTCAAGATCCTTATTTATGTAAGATTGTTGAAACGGCTTTTCCACAAAAGCTGGTGGATGAATATAATAGTCCTGTTATGAACCATAAACTGCGCTCTGAAATCGTGGCGACTCAGTTAGCGAATGATTTAGTCAATTATATGGGCATTACTTTTGTAAATCGTTTGACTGAATCTACTGGGGCAACGGTGGTTGAAGTGGCGCGGGCCTATGTGGCCGCTCGTGATGTCTTTGGTCTGCATGATTTATGGGCGAAAATAGAAGCCTTGGACTATCAAATCCCCGCTAAAATTCAAGCGGATATGATGAGCCGGCTCATGCGCTTAGTGCGTCGTGCTAGCCGTTGGTTTCTGCGTAATCGCCGTACGGATATGGATGTTGCTGCAGAAGTTAAGTCCTTTAAAGAAAGTGCTGATTCGGTTAGAAATAATTTATCGCAATGGCTGCAAGGCTCTACTCAAGAGTCTTGGCAGACTCGGTTTGATGAGTATGCTGATCAGGGGGTTCCGGAAGAGGTATCATCTTTAGCGGCGGGCACAAGTTCGTTATTCTCGGCCCTCGGTATCATTGAGGCTTCGCATCAAACAGAGCGTCCAGTAGAACGCGTAGCGGAGGCGTATTTCTGCGTCGGCGAGACCTTGTCGTTAAATTGGTTCTTAGAGCAAATCAATACTTTAGACGTGAACTCTCATTGGCAAGCTTTGGCTCGAGAAGCTTTTCGTGATGATATGGATTGGCAATTACGTTCGTTAACCGTATCGGTTTTAAGCAGTGAAGATACGGATGATATGCCGATGACTGAACTTATGGAGCAATGGAAGTTGGCACATCCTAACTTGGTGAGTCGCTGGCAGCGCATGCTTGATGAGCTGCGTGCTTCAGATCGGGTTGAATATGCGATGTACTCAGTAGCCTTACGCGAATTGTTAGATTTAGCTCAAGCCAGTAAGCATCAGGTGGCTGATTGTGGCTAGTAGGTAGTGGAAAAACGAGAAGCGTAGGCGGTATGAATGCCGCCTACACTTTGGGATTTAACCTGTTCAATTTGTTAAAGCTAGTAGTTAAAGCTGGCAAATCGCAATCTTCAAGGGTGGATTACCATCTGGGCTTGGGAAGTCGGTATCAGGCAGTAGTATTTCAATGCTTTTAAGTGGACGACCCGCTTTAATGGCGCAGCGCTTGAGAGATTCTAGCCACTCATCACGATCAACTTGAGCGACGTTATTGCAGCAAATGAGCTGTCCGCCTTCTTTGGTGGCAAGCAAGCTCGGCTTAAATAGTGACTGATAATCACGAATCAAGTCCACATTACCAAAGGCACTTTTTGCCCAACGGGGCGGATCTAAAAAGACCAAGTCAAACTGCTCTGGGCCATGCTTAGGGTATTTCGGTAACTTCTTACCACGACGAGCACTGATCGGCATATTGGCAAATTGCTTAATCGCCGGAAAGACATCGGATTGAATAAATTCAACTTGCTTAAGGTTGTTTAAGCGCGCGTTTTCCATGCCGACTGCTAGCGACGACTCGGCGAAATCAACATTAACAACCCGCTTTGCTCCGCCAACTCCTGCCGCAATACCAATACCGCAAGTATAAGAAAATAGGTTCAGTACGGTTTTGCCTTCGCTATTAGCTTTGACATAACGACGGCCGGCGCGTAAATCCAAAAATAACCAAGGGTCTTGGCCTTGATGGCGCCCTTGAACACAGTATTTAATGCCGAGTTCAGAACCTTCCATTGGAGTGTTATCTAACGCGTCTGTCTCTTCCTCTGCATTTTGAATACGGGAATTATTTTTACTACGGTCGTTATAAACTAGGTGAAGATCAGGAAATTCATCTTCACCAAAAGAGCGGACTTGAGCAAGTTCTTCATCCGTTAAACCTTGGTGAAAGGTCTGCAGTATCAATAACGGGCCATAGCGATCTAAGGTCGTGCCCGCTAGGCCTTCGTTGGTACCGTGGAAAATACGAAAACAGTCGGTTTGTTCTTCTTGCCACTGTGCTTGTAGGTCAGAGCGTGCTTGCCAGGCTTGGCTGATTAGGCTTTTTAGTTCATTCATTTGCGCATTTTAGCAGATTGAAGACGAATGTCTGTTCCGTTATTATCACACTATGAAAGAAATCATAGTCTCCTTACATATTTCCCGCGAAGATTATCTCAGCTTTTATCAAGGCCAAGTTCAAAACGTGGTTGCTACCGCTCAAGACGGTCGAATTGTGCGCTTTCCTGCGGCTATTTTAAAAGGCATGGTGGGTCACGAAGGCATACACGGCACCTTCAAAATTAGTTTTAACGATGTTGGAAAATTCGACGGTATAACTCGGCTTTCTTGAAATGCCTCAAAACGCTTTAATCATGGCTCTAATGCAGCTTTTATCGTATAATGCGCGCGATTTTTAGCGTGCACGCTGCTTTCTAGCAATTTTAAAACACATGTCAAAAGGCGAAGATAATGTCAGGTCTCGATTGGTACGGTCTAGTACGAAAAGTAATGTTCAAAATGAGTGGCGAAACCTCTCATGAACTGGGTCTTGATATGCTAGGCGCTGCTGAGCGTTTATCTTTGCTTTCTTTTGTTGCCCCTAAAATTCCTGATTGCCCAGTCGAGGTGATGGGTATTAAATATCCGAACCCCGTCGGTTTGGCGGCGGGTTTGGATAAAAATGGCGATTATATTGATGCGTTTGCCCGTTTAGGCTTTGGTTCTATTGAGATTGGCACCATTACCCCACGCCCTCAGCCGGGTAATCCGAAGCCGCGTTTATTCCGCCTTGCTGAAAAACAAGCGATTATTAATCGCATGGGATTCAATAATAAGGGTGTTGATCATCTGGTTGAGCAGGTTAAAAAAGCCAAGTTCAAAGGCGTATTGGGCATCAATATTGGTAAGAACTTTGATACTCCGGTAGAGAAAGCCGTTGATGATTATCTGATTTGTTTGAATAAGGTTTATCAGTACGCGACGTATATTACGGTGAATATTTCTTCGCCAAATACCCCAGGGCTGCGTGACTTGCAGTTTGGCGATACGTTAGACGAGCTATTAGCACCGATTAAAGCCCGTCAGTTAGAGTTAGCAGAAGAATTTGGTTACAAGCCGGTATTAGTGAAAATTGCACCGGATATGGACGAGGAGAATGTTCAGTTAGTTGCTGAAACCTTGGTCAAAAATAAGATTGATGGCGTGATCGCGACGAATACTACTTTATCTCGTGAAGGAGTAGAGGGGCATGAGTTTGCAGGTGAAGCCGGTGGTCTTAGTGGCGCACCTCTGGAAGATTCAGCAACAGAAACCGTTGCGGCCTTGGTTGCAGCGCTTGACGGTAAATTACCGGTTGTGGGTGTGGGCGGCATTTTAGATGGCGCGGGCGCGGTCGAGAAGATTGATGCTGGAGCAGAGCTTATTCAAGTATACAGTGGCTTTATCTATCGTGGCCCTGAGTTAGTACGTGAATGTGTTGATGCGATAGCTGCTCGCTTTGCGAGTAAAAAGTAAAATTAAAATCTAGATAAAAGAATGCCCAGATCATTGCTGGGCCTTCTTTTTTGCACTGTCTCCCTGATGAGGAGAATTAGGTGTATATTTTTAGCGAATTCTTTGAATCAAAGACTTGCTATAGAGTCAGTTTGTGAATGCCAGAAACGCCCGTCATTCCGTCCCAGTTATCAGCTCGACCTTCTCGCCAGCCAGACATCCATGATTCATGGGCTGTGCCTACTGGGGCAAGATCTTTGGAGCGACGCTCGGCGCCTGCTAAATAGCCACGTGTAAAAGCGCGTTGCTGTTGGTCGCGTTTCTGTTTCTTCATAGAGTATCCTCACTCAAAATATTGAAAACAGTAAGCCTGCTAAGCTGAATGTTATAGGAACAATCAGCAAACCTTCGCAGGGCTTAGGTCAGGCATCAAGAATGTGCACTCATATTCTTAATGCCATGACATGTTGTACCGCGTTATTAGCTAGGCTGTTAACGATTATTTTTTTCTATTAATACTGGTTTTTAAAACAATCAGGTATTTGACAAATTAGGTGTGCAGAGCATGCAAGAACTAAAAATGGGCCAGCCGCGTGAAATATTTGCCGTATGTCCAAAAGGCGTAGAGCAACTTTTAGCGGATGAAATCAGACAGTTAGGCGGTGAGGTGATCAAAGAGAGTCACCTCGGGGTTAGCTGGTTAGGTGATCTTGAACTGGCGTACCGTTTTTGCTTGTGGACACGTCTTGCTACTCGCTTATTGTTACCCTTGAAAGAATGTCAGGTAGACAATGTGGACCAGATGTATGACGTGGCGTATGACATCCCATGGTCTGATTTGTTCACTGTTGATAACAGCATTCGTATCGATTTTCATGGCAAATCTGAGTTCGTTAATAATACTCAGTTTGGTGGCCAAAAGATTAAAGATGCGATTTGTGACCGCTTTCGCGCCGATGTTGGGGCTCGCCCAAACGTTGATAAAGAAGCCGATGTGAAAATTGAAGTGCAGCTGCGTCATGGCCGTATCACGATCAGCCTGAATATGGCGGGTGATAGTCTGCACAAGCGCGGTTATCGTTTAGTGCCGGGTCAGGCACCGTTAAAAGAGAATCTAGCGGCAGCGTTATTGATTCGTGCTGGCTGGCCTGCTCGTGCTGAAAAAGGTGAAAACCTACTCGACCCTATGTGTGGTTCGGGGACGTTATTGATTGAGGGTTTGTTGATGGCCGCCGACATTGCACCTGGATTAAACCGTCAGGTGCAGGGCTTTGAAAACCTGAAAATGCACGACCGCAGTGTCTGGCAGGAGATTGTGAGCGAAGCACGTCAGCGTCGCACAGATGGCTTGGCTAAGTTGGAAAGCCAGTTCTTTGGTTATGATAGTAATCCAGATCAGATTGAAGCGACGCTTTCAAACTTCTCGCGTGCGGGTACCGGCGATGAGGTATTGGATAATAATGTACAAATTCAATCAAAGCCGTTTCAGCAATTATGGTTGCGAGAGAAAGCGATTAAAACCGGTGGCTTGATTATCTGTAACCCGCCTTATGGTGAGCGTTTGAGTGAGCTGCCTCAGCTGGCTCCTCTATATAATGAACTGAATGAAGTGACCCGTGCTACCTTACCTGATTGGGGTATGGCGATGATTACCGGTAATGTTGATTTGGCGCGTTCGATCAGACGTCCATTGCACAAAAAATACAGTCTTTTTAATGGTGCTATTCCATGTACCTTCTTGGTCTTTAATGCCTGTGATGAGCGTTCGATGGTTGAGCTGACAACGGCCATTCGTGGTCCTGTTGAAGCCTTTGCCAACCGCTTAAAGAAAAATTTGAAGCCATTGCGTAAATGGGCAAAGCGCGAAAATATCAGCTGTTACCGTATCTACGACGCCGATTTACCTGAGTATTCAGTTGCCATTGATATGTACAATGATTGTTTGCACGTACAGGAGTATGTTGCGCCGAAGAGTATTGATCCAAATAAAGCCGAGCGTCGCATATTGGATCTTTTGGGCGTATTACCGGAAGTGACCGGTATTGCGAAAGAAAATATCGTGCTTAAACGTCGTGAGCGTCAGTCTGGTAAAAAGCAATATCAGCGTCGCGGTGATTTCCAACAGGAAGCTGAAGCACGTCGTATGGAAGTGATTGAGGGGAACGCTAAGATTTGGGTGAACCTGCAAGATTATTTGGATACCGGTTTGTTCTTGGATCACCGTCCTACTCGAATGAATATCGCCTCGATCGCTAAAGGTCAGCGCTTTTTGAATTTGTTCTGTTATACCGCCACGGCCAGTGTGCATGCAGCGGTAGCTGGGGCTAAAACAACGACCAGTGTCGATCTTTCTAAAACCTATTTGGCTTGGGCGGAAGATAACTTTCGTTTAAATGGCTTCTTAAAAAATACCACTCAAGGTAATCAAGGCAAGGTCGCAGCGATGCACTCGCCAAGTGGCTCTAAGGGCAGTTCTCGTGGGGCATCAAATCCTTGGGGGCAGTCGGAAGCTGAAAAGAAAGATGAAAAGCATAAGTTCATCGAAGCGGATTGCCGTGAATGGCTGAAGACGATTCAAGGCCAATCTGAAGAAGAGAAGTACGACCTGATCTTTATGGATCCGCCTACGTTCTCCAACTCGAAGAAGATGGAGGGCGTATTAGATATTCAGCGCGACCATGTTGAATTGATAGAATTAGCCATGGCGCGTCTAACAAAACACGGCCTGTTAATCTTCTCAAACAACTTGAGAAAGTTCGACATGGATGAGGATGCACTAAAACAGTTCACGATTGATAATGTAAGCTCCAAATCAGTGCCTAATGATTATTCGCGTCGTGCAAATATTCACCACTGCTTCGAGATTCGTCACGCTAAGAAAAAGAAATAATAATTTAAGCCTCCTTCTAGGGCGCTTCATTACTGGCTTTGCACTTTAATGAGGCGCTTTTCCTATCTAATTTCTGCCAATGTCGACAAATTGGTACGATATCTGCTTTCTCTGAACAAAAATTAAATATCCGACTACTTTGGTTGGGCATTTAGATTAAAAACTGAAGAAGAGAAGGGGCCTTAACGTGGCGACTGAAAACTTAGCAAATGTATCCGTAGCGGTAGAAACTTTAGTACAAAGTTCCAATACGATGTTTATCTTATTGGGTGCGATCATGGTATTAGCCATGCACGCCGGCTTTGCCTTCCTAGAAGTGGGTACGGTTCGCCATAAAAACCAGGTCAATGCTCTGGTTAAAATCTTGACCGACTTTGGTATCTCTACCATTGCTTATTTCTTCGTGGGTTATCAAATCGCTTATGGTATGGACTTCTTAGTCGGTGCCAATGAATTAGTAGAAAGTAACGGCTATGAACTGGTTAAGTTCTTCTTCTTATTAACGTTCGCCGCGGCAATCCCTGCCATCGTATCCGGTGGTGTGGCAGAGCGTGCTAAGTTCTACCCCATGCTGGTAGCTTCGTCGCTAATCGTTGCCTTGGTATACCCTTTCTTCGAAGGCATTATCTGGAATGGCAATTCTGTGATGGGCTTTAATTTCCAAGAATGGTTAGAAGCAAGCTTCGGTGCTGGCTTCCACGATTTTGCCGGCTCCATTGTGGTGCACGGTGTCGGTGGTTGGATTGGTTTCGCTGCGATCATCGTTTTAGGTTCACGTAAAGGTCGCTACCGCGATGGTCGTGTTGTAGCGTTTGCTCCTTCTAACATTCCTTTCTTAGCATTAGGTGCTTGGATTCTAGCGGTAGGCTGGTTCGGTTTTAACGTGATGTCAGCTCAAACTATGGATGGAATTTCTGGTCTAGTTGCGGTAAACAGCTTGATGGCCATGGTTGGTGGCACGATTGCGGCAATGGTTGTGGGTAAGAAAGACCCAGGCTTTATTCATAACGGTCCGTTGGCTGGTTTGGTTGCGGTATGTGCGGGCTCTGATGTAATGCACCCAATTGGTTCATTGGTTGTGGGTGCGGTTGCCGGTGGCTTGTTCGTATTTGCCTTTACTTATGTGCAAAACAAATTCCCTAAATTCGATGACGTATTAGGTGTATGGCCTCTTCACGGTCTATGTGGTCTGTGGGGCGGTATCGCTGCGGGTATCTTTGGTCTAGAAGCGTTTGGTGGTATGGGCGGTGTTAGCTTTATGTCTCAGCTAATCGGTTCTATTGTAGGTATCGCAGTTGCTGTTATCGGTGGTTTCTTGGTTTATGGCATCGTCGATAAGATTGTTGGTATTCGTTTGGATGAAGAATCTGAATACAACGGCGCTGATTTATCGATTCATAAGATTGGTGCTAACTCTGAAGATTAATTCTTTGGGGTACTCGTTAGAGTGGGAATAAATATTCCTAAACGAAAAGGTCAGCTTATGCTGGCCTTTTTGTTTTTTGTTAAATATCAGTGGAGACTTCCGTTTTTGGGTTTGAGGCATTAGATTAGAGATATCTTAAGATGGATGTCCATGTTGCTTGTCCCAAAACTTAGTAGGAGGAGCTGTGGCAGCTGGTTATGATCTTGGCTGGGCTGGAAAAATTGTATATGGGGTGGTTAATTTGAATCAAGGTGAAAAATGATACTGCATGATGTAAGTGTAATTAACCTTTGCATATATATTGGATTAATACTTTTAGCAAATGTTCTTGCGTTAGGTTTAATTATTTTAACGATGACTTATTGTCGAGGGAGAATAAAATGGAAGGAATGGAGATTCGCCATAATATTTTTATCCACTTGGTTTATTTTTATAGTCCCATTTAATTCAATTGCTAATGTAATTAGTCTTTTTAAACTAAGATCCTTAATTGAGAATGAAAGTGCTCAGGTGTTTGATGGAAGGATTTATAAGTTAGATGGAAGGACTACTGGTGTTAAAGTGTATCTTGATAAAACTCAATATATATTTGCGGATAAAAGAATTGGATGTTTTTCTTCATTTAATAAAAAAAGTGGATTTCATATAAGTGGACACATCCATATGGAATACTATCCATTGAGCAGTGCTAAGGAGTCTGTTTACTGTGTTACGTATTTAGAAAACAAATAGAAAAGCAACCACAGGAAAACAAATTGGACATCCATCATAGTAGTTGCCCAAAGTCTTTGCTATTGATATTGCGGCTTATGCCATTATGAGTAATCACTATCATGTGATTCTTCACATAAATAGAGACAGAGCCAAGTTATGGTCTGACTATGAAGTTGTAGAACGATGGCATCAGCTCTTTAATGGAACCGTCCTCTCACAGAAGTACCTAAAGAATGAAGGTGAATTATCGACGGTTGAAATGTTGGTATTTCAAGAAGTAATCAACAAATGGCGCTCGCGTTTACAAACCGATTCTATAATAAGAGTAGTTGGTTCATGCGTATCTTAAACGAAGCCATAGCGCGCGAAGCGAATGCCGAAGATGGCTGTACAGGTCGGTTATCATTCGTACCATCCATGGAACTCCCCCTACGGGCAGCATAGCTGTGCAAATTGCTCCTGCAATTTGTGGGAAGGTCGTTTTAAGTCGCAAGCTTTGTTAGATGAAGCCGCCTTGATGGCGTGTATGGCTTATGTCGATCTAAATCCAGTTCGGGCGGGAATGGCTAACACACCGGAAGAGTCAGATCATACCTCAGTTAAAAAACGATGCGAGAAAGCTGAGAAAAGCAAGCAGCCGAATCATTTAAACCAACAAGAGAAATCACTTTACCCATTTGTAGGCAACCCTAGGCAAAACCAACCTGAAGGCATTCAAATGAAGCTGAGTGATTATTTAGAGTTAGTTGATTGTACTGGCAGGGTGCTAAGAAAAAATAAGCGAGGATCGATCAGTGCAAGTGCAGATAAGATTCTTAGTCGGCTCGATATCGACGAAGATCAATGGCTAGAAATGACGTCAAACTTTGAAAGTTGTTTTAGTTCATTTGTGGGTGGCGAGAGCAGCTTACGGATGGCTTGTGAAAACATTCATTATCAACGCCCGCCCGGGCTAGCGACTTGTAAATTGATGTTTCATTAATTTTCACCTCATACCAAGATTTTAGCTATCAAAGTCAATATGAGGGATAAAGGTGCCTGTTATCCTTGATGAATCCAACAGACCTAGAAGATGTTTAGGTTACAAAACACCTTATGAGGTCTATGATGAAATTATAAATGGTGCACTTCTAGTTTGAATCAGGGTGCCATTAAATGAAGTTTCAATATTTAATATAAGTGTTTCATATCATGTTTGATTATTGCGCCTACAAGCGTATTCGTTGCTTTCCCCAGTAATCCTGTTCCATTCATATGAGAAGATAATGCTTTTGAAAATGTGGTTAATTTTTTCTGATCTACAGCTGAAGAAACGTGCCAAAGGCCTGATTGCTTTAACTCGTTATTATCTTGGAAACTTTGATTAAGGTTTGTTATCAAAAACCCTAGTTTCGGTTGCTTTCCATTCACTGTGCAGCGTTGAAGAAGTGCTAAATCGTTAGTGACTTGAGCATTGGCATGAATATTAAGGGTGTAAGAGAGCCCTGGAACCATGAGTAATAATTCAACAGTGGGGTTCTGGAGAATATTAAGCAAGCTCACAGCGACTTTATTGCCTGGTCGCTCAGGAATGAAGAGAGTATTGTCATCAATTCGTTGTATAAAACCCGCCTCATCTCCACGAGGTGATAGTTCTGTGTTTCCTTCATTGTCTGTAGTTTTAAGTATTATATAAGGCGAGAGTTTAAGGATATCTTTAGCACTGAGATCACGATTATGAATATGATTCGTGTAGTCCCAGAACCCCGAGCGAGCCGAAGCTCTTGCGCAGTGAAAATACACTGCAGATATCTTAAAGAGCACTTTCTGGTCAACCCCTTTTTCTAGTGCTCCGTTAATTCTTAAGCTATGTCCAATCCCTGCAACTAATATGAATAGGCTGGCTTGGCAGGATTTTATGGTTTGGTTTACTTCGGTAATGCTTGTTAGGTTGCTCACTTCAATTTCATGGTCATTTATAATTTTAATGCGTTTTTTATAATCCAATGGATTCATAGGAATGTGAGTATTTGATGATCCTATAATTGCAACAGTTGCGTATGATAAAAATTCTCGTGAAAAGAAGTCTAGTTTTGGTTGAATGCGTTTATCCAATAACTTGGGAGCTGGTGGTATAACTTTTCTTAATTCTTCTTCAGTGAAAATAGTGTTCTGTGCACTAAGCATGTTAGTTACCTTTGTATTGAAATCTGTGTAGAGTTTATGTGATTGGCGCATTAGCTTTAATGCATACGGTTTCAATATTTTGGTAATTAGTGTCAAAGTGAGATTAAAACGGTGATTGGTAATGGCGAACTCTGAGTTTAAAACAGTGTCGGCAGTTGCAGTAGTAGATTTGGCTAATGAAATGATAACGGCTGGTCTGATTGGTGAGAGTGATTTAAACGTTCTATCGACGGATGTATTCAATGAATATCGTTTATTTAAAGCAGGCACCTCAATTGTTGAGCATCGCTTAGCTGAGACCTATTTACTATCGTTGTGGGGGTTGGTCGACGTCCAATCGGATTTTGCTTTCAATATGGGTTGTACTGTTCATAAGCAAGCCAAAGGTGTATTGGCGCATTGGATTTCCTATAGCGATACCTTGGCTCAAGCATTTGAAATCTTTACTCAAAATATTGCTCTTTTAAATCATGCCGAGCACTGGCAGGTTAAGGAAGGTGATATGTATGTTGAACTCGAATTTGAATACCAATCTGATTTTGCGTATTCGGATGCCGCTATAGAGCGTAGTATGGTTGCGCTGGTAGCATGGGGAAGCTACTTTGTTCAACAACCTTTAACCATTCATTCGGCTCAATTTAGTTTTAATAAGCCGTTGCATTATTTGAAGTATGGCGAACTCTTTGGAAAAGATCTTAGATTTAATGCTGGAGTAAATCGGCTGGTATTGCATAAAGAGTATTTCGGTCAGTCGCTTCATTCTGCAAATCCTTATTTGAGGGAGGTTTTACAAGAACGCTCAAAATCCGTATTGAGATCAATGAATTCCGAAGTATCTGTTGTCGCTAATGTTATGGGGTTATTGGTCTCTGATTTAGCAACTTACAGTGTGTTGGAAAAAACATTGGCAGCCCTTCATATGAGTCGTGCAACGCTTTATCGAAAATTAAAAGAACAAAATACAACATTCTCTGAATTAGTAAAACAAATACGAACGCAGAAATTGGTGGCACTTATAGCTCAGGGAGTCAGCAATGAAGACTGTGCATTCTTATTAGGCTTCTCAGATGTCAGTTCATTTTATCGATTTAGAAAGTCCAAAAAATGATTGTTAACAATAATTACATTGATACCCATTATAGTGACTTACTGATGTAATGGCCTTATTCAAAGTAGAGGTGCACCATTTAAAACTCCAATTAAGATACCAAAATCGGTCACTTATTTGCTCGAAGGTTTTCACTCTGACAGGCATTGAGTGCCTAAAACCGCTCAATTAATACACAAATATTTAGGATGAACTATAGTTGTAATACTCCTTGTCAGTATTAAATAGTCTATATGCCTGAAAAGCCCGTCATTAGCCGATTCTTATCTGTATTAACCAGAGGTAGTGGTGAGGCTGAATTTCGACAGGAGGTATTGCCTAAGCATCGTCGTTTAGCCTTTAAATTATGCCTGCTTCTTGTGGTGGCTATGCCTATCTTTATGCTTTCTGACCATATGGTTGTGAAGCTGGGTCATTGGGAACCCTTTCTTTTGGCTCAGCGACTTACTCAGATATCAATATGTCTTGTATTTCTATTTATAATACGTAACGTTAAAAGCTACTCCTCTTATCTATTTTTAGTATCCAGTTCGATATTTTTATTTTTTGTCCTGCTTGAGTTGGGGTCTATCACCTTTCGCGATGATTACGACCTCTACATTCTCTTCGATATTATCATTGTTATTTGCCTTTATGCCTCTGGGATTCTCCCGCTGAAGCAGTCTTTGGCTTTGTGCTTGTACCACAGTGTGGTGGCGATATTCATCGTATTGTCTATGAAGAAGCTGCAAGTTCACGACCAAATTGTGGTGATTTTGGCTTACAGCTTTAGTAACGGGGTAGGCATATTACTGGGGATTGCACATCATAAGGGGGCGAGGCAGGAATACCTGTTGAAGCATTCATTGCATGAAAGTTCCCTTCAGTTAAAAGCCTTGGCTTATCGGGATTCGTTAACTAATGCGCTTAATCGGCGAGCTTTCCAAGAACACTTCTCCGATTTTAAGCGCCTTTCTGAACGTATTCAGGACGGTGAAAACGATTTGTATTTAATTGCTGCAGACATCGATCACTTTAAATTAATTAATGATAATTTGGGGCACGATGTGGGTGATAAGGTTTTGGTGGCGTTTACTCAGTTGATTGAGTCTCAGATACGGCCTCAAGATCATGTTTATCGATTTGGTGGTGAAGAGTTCACCATCTTGATGTTGGATTGCCCAAAAGACATTGCGATTAAACGCGTTGAGCAGGTAATGCTTTTACTCTACGAGTCTCGCCTGGGTGTTGAGGAATTGGACTTTCCAGTGACTTGCAGCTTTGGGATTACCCCGGTGCTGGAAAGTGATACGGTCGATTCGGTTTGTATTCGTGCTGATAAAGCGTTGTACGAGGCAAAGAATAATGGTCGCAATCAGTATGTGTTTAACTCCGGCGTCTCCTAATATTATTTAATCCTGCCGCTATCCATGAATGAACTGCTTGTCGAGATGGCCCAATTCGTAAGTTTTCCCTCTAAATAAACATTATTAACAAGTATTATTGTCAGTAGTGTTTTAATTATCTCTTGCTATGTGAAAAATTCACACTAAAATAAGGCCTAATTTA
>Ga0209825_1001022_pt1 | contig 14138 bp, 8 predicted proteins | sample EN8Hudsemesocosm_FD_184631 | JGI IMG/M metagenome (GOLD analysis project Ga0209825, IMG submission 184631) | Methane-oxidizing microbial communities from mesocosms in the Hudson Canyon - EN8B Hudson Canyon (SPAdes) (version 2) | ecosystem: Environmental > Aquatic > Marine > Cold seeps | place...
TCTGTGATCGTTATCTGGGGCGTGGAGTAGAGGCCATTCAAACCATGGTGGCGGTATATGGAGAGGTTGATGCACATTTAAAAAATCCGGTTTGGGTGAACTTAGCAACGGGGATGATGGTCACGTATTACGAGCAAAATGCTTTGGGTCAGGCGATTGATTTATCTGAAGAGTTATTGCCTTTGGTGAATTATTCCTGCGCTACAGAAGTTGTCGCAACGGTATATTTAAATGCTTCCAGATTGTTGCATATTAAGGGGAATAAACAGAAATCAGCTAAGTTGCTTGACCAATTAGATCGTATTTTGTTGCTGGGTAGTTATGAGCGTTTTTATAGTCAATTAGTGCAAGAGAAAATGCGGCAGGCGTTAATTGACGATGTTTCAGAGGTTGCGGATCATTTATATCAAAAATATAATTTAGCAGATTTTATGGTTGAAGGCATTTGGGTAAGGCATGGTCATTATCATGAAAGTCGAGAGCGCTACGCTTTATCAGCCGTATATTATTTGGTGTCAAAAGGGCGGTATGAAGAGTCTTATGTGATATTGGCTGTAATGATTGAGGTGCTAGAAGATTCTGAAGTGAAAATGCGCGCTTTGATTGCACGATGTAATTTGGCTTCGATTAATTTTATCGAAGGCAATAAAAGTATGGCGGTGAGTCAGTTAAAAAGGATGATTCAGCGACATGGCTTAGTGTGCTTTTCACGTTCGGTTTTTGATGAGTCTCCAGGGTTGGATGAAGTGTTTCGGTATGCAGTAAGTCTTAAGCGGCTTGTTTTACCTGAAATTTTTTCTGATATTTTTAATGATTTATTACAATCAGCTGAAAGGGGAGGCGAGTCAATTAAACCGGCGAAATTACTGACGAGTAAAGAGTTAGAAGTTTTCGAGCTTTTGGCGGCAGGTTTAACGAATGCTGATATTAGTCAACAGTCAGGCATCGCATTATCAACGACTAAATGGCACTTGAAAAACATTTATACCAAATTGGGGGTGGCTAATCGAAGTAGTGCCATGATGGTTGCTCATAAACAGTAATGTTTTCTTCAGATAACCAAAAAAATCGCTATTTCATTTTTCATGACTTTCGGTCACAATCTCGGTTAAGAAATGTGTTTTTTATAATATGAAATGTTTAAAGCATTGAGTATTTGGACAGATGGTTCTATCGTTAAGTTATATAAATTACAAAAATGTGGTGAAAGATGGTTGCTGGTTTTGAGATAGGTAAGCGGTTTAATGTGTTTTCTAACCTGAATAAGAGGGCAAGAATAGGCAATCTTATTCATTTACCTGATTCGTTATCAGAAGTCACAACGATTGATCGAACGCATGAAGTTGACCCAACAAGTGTTGGTTTAACGGCAGATGGTGTTGAGTCTATTTGGCGTTCTGTTGAGGGGATTTATCAAACAGGTACGCATCCTGGAATTTCATTGAGCATGCGTCGCCAAGGTAAAATTGTATTAAGTCGAGCGATTGGGCATGCGTCGGGTAATGGGCCGCACTCTTCTGAAAATGAAACAAAAGTTTTGATGAGACCGGCAACGCCTGTTTGTTTCTTCTCTGCATCTAAAGCTGTTACGGCCTTTCTAATGCATCTATTAAATGAAGATAAGCTGGTCAATTTGCATGATCCGATTAGTTTCTATGCGCCTGAATTTGGCGTTCATGGCAAAAAAAATATAACAATACATCAGGTGTTGTCACATCGTAGTGGTGTGCCTGGTTTACCTGCAGGAACTCCGAATGAAACACTTTGGGATAACGATGCTGTTTGGAAATTGCTTTGTGATGCTAAGTTAAGTTCACATCGAGGCGATAAGTTGGCTTATCACGCTTTAACTGGTGGGTATATCTTGGAGCGAGTGCTTCAGGTTGTGACGGGGAAGACAATTCAGCAGTTTTTGGATGAGCGTGTTCGTAAACCGATGAATATGAAATACTTTCGGTATGGTATCGAAGATGATCAAAGTCAGATGGTTGCAGCAACGAATGCAACGGGCTTTACACCAATTTTTCCTGTCTCTAATTTAATTGAACGTGCGTTGGGTGGCTCGGTCGATACGATAGAAGAGGTTTGTAATGACTACCGGTTTAAAAGAGCGGTGATCCCTGCTGGAAATATTATGGGCACGGCTGAAGAAATGGGCAACTTTTTTCAGATGCTTTTAAATGATGGAATGTGGGAAGGAAAACAGATTTGTCAGGCAATTACGGTTAAGCGTTTGACCCAAGAGTACGGTTCTATTCAGTTTGATCGTACACTGATGCTGCCTATGCGTTACAGTGCTGGTTTAATGCTTGGAGGGTCTCCCTTTGGTGTATGGGGGCGAAAAAGTGAAGCATCATTTGGGCATATTGGTTTGATCAATAAATTATGTTGGGCGGACCCTGTGAGGGATATGACTGTTTCTTTGCAAGCAACGGGAATCCCATTTTTGGCGAATAATATCCCATCATTTGTTGGCTTTATGAATAAGCTTGATCGGCATTGCCCGCGAGATAGAATACTCTAGTCTCACTTTGATATACTGAGGTGGTTGTCGTGTGCATTTTAATTGTTGCGCAAGAGGTCTCAGTATTTTCTGTAGATAATATTTAACCTTCTAGAATCTTCAAAATATGCTTGATTTAAAAAGCATTCTCGCTATTGGCTATTAATTCGATATAATACTGAGTCTTATTTTTCGTCGGAATATTACTCAGTATGTCTCAATCGAAGCCTGAACAAAATCTCGCAAAAACTACTCACTTTATTCGCAATATTATTGAACAAGATATTGCTAGTAATAAACATGGAGGAAAGGTTGTTACCCGCTTTCCTCCGGAGCCTAATGGCCATTTACATATTGGTCATGCACGGTCGATTTGGTTGAATTTTGGCCTAGCTAAAGAGTTTGGAGGGCAGTGTAATTTACGTTTTGATGACACTAATCCAGAAAAAGAAGAGCAAGCCTATGTTGATGCGATCAAAGAAGATGTGCACTGGTTGGGTTATCAGTGGGCAGATGAGGCAAAATATGCTTCTAACTACTTCGATCAATTTTATGAATGGGCGCTGCATCTGATTAATGCGGGTGATGCTTATGTCTGTTTCTTATCCCCTGAAGAGTCTAAAGCATATCGTGGTTGGGCAACGAAACCAGGAAAAGAAAGTCCTTATCGGGATTGTAGTGTTGAGGAAAATCTAGCGCAGTTTGAAAGAATGCGTAATGGTGAGTTTGACGAAGGCAAATGTGTTTTACGTGCAAAAATAGACATGACCTCGCCCAATATGAACTTGCGTGATCCAATCCTTTACCGTATCCGGAAAGTTGCGCATCACCAAACTGGCGACAAGTGGTGTATTTACCCAAGTTATGATTTTGCGCATGGTCAAGAAGATGCAATTGAAGGCGTTACACACTCCATTTGTACTTTGGAATTTCAAGGGCATCGACCATTATATGAGTGGTTTTTAGCGCGTTTGCCTGTTCCGAGTCAGCCAAGGCAGTATGAGTTTGGCCGTTTGAATCTTAATTATACGGTCACGAGTAAGCGTAAGCTTAAACAGTTGGTTGATGAAAAGTTAGTGAACGGTTGGGATGACCCAAGAATGCCAACGGTCTCGGGTATGAGGCGTCGAGGTTATACGCCTGCAGCGCTTAAGAAATTTTGTGATATGGTGCCCGTTGTTGGTAAAGGTAATAGCGATGTTGATGTTGCCATACTTGAGCGAGCTATTCGCGATGATTTAAATGAGCAAGCGCCACGCGCGATGTGTGTATTGAATCCTTTAAAAGTGATTATCACTAATATGGATGAAGGCAATGCTGGTGGCGCAGATGAAATATTAACTCTAGCGAGTCACCCAAATAAAGAAGCTTTAGGGGAGCGTCATTTACCTTTTACAAAGACCTTGTTTATTGATAAAGCAGACTTTACTGAAGAGCAGGGCTTGTCGCGTAAGAAATTCAAGCGTTTGGTTTTAGGTGAGTGGGTTCGCTTGCGTGGTGCTTACATTATTAAAGCGGAAGAATGTGTTAAAAATGAAGACGGTGAGGTGGTAGAAGTATTAGCTTCTATTGTGCCTGGTTCGCTTGGTGAAAATATTGAAGGTATCAAGCCGCGGGGTGTGGTTCATTGGGTTTCTGCTGAGCAATGTGTTCAGGCAGAAGTACGCCTGTATGATCGGTTGTTTAATCATCCGAACCCAGATAGTGGTGATGAAGATTTTAAGACGCATATTAACCCTGAAAGTTTTGAAGCAATAACAGCGGTACTAGAGCCGAGTGTGCAAAATGCTTCGCCTGAAGATGTTTTTCAGTTTGAGCGAGAGGGGTATTTTGTTGCAGATCGATATGACCATAATGAAGGCCATTTGGTTTTTAATCGTACCATTGGCTTAAAAGATGTTTGGGGTGGAAAGTAGATATGACGTTAAATATTTATAATACGCTTTCGGGTAAGAAAGAGGTATTTACCCCGATCGAAGAAAATAAAGTCAAAATGTATGTCTGCGGTATGACGGTATATGACTACTGTCATATAGGGCATGCGCGTGTTTTGGTTGGTTTTGATGTGATTACAAACTATTTGCGTCATCTTAATTATGAGGTGACTTATATTCGTAATATTACGGATGTCGATGACAAAATTTTTGCGCGAGCAGCAGAAAATGGTGAATCTTATCAAGCGCTGACGCAGCGTTTTATTGATGCGATGCACGAAGATGAAGCGGCCTTGTCGGTGATGTCTCCTGACCAAGAGCCAAGAGCTACGGCTTATATGTCACAGATTGTTGGCATGATTCAAGTCTTGATTGATAAAGGCTATGCCTATGCGGCGAGTAATGGTGATGTTTATTACTCTATTTCTGCATTTGAAACCTATGGTGAGCTCAGTAATAAAAAAATTGAAGACTTGATTGCTGGCGCTAGTGAGCGAGTTGCCGTGAATGAAGTTAAGAGAGATCCAACTGATTTTACTTTGTGGAAAGCGGCTAAAGATGGTGAGGCCTATTGGGAGTCGCCTTGGGGAAATGGGCGTCCAGGTTGGCATATCGAATGCTCCGCGATGTCGACCTGCTGTTTGGGTAATACCTTCGATATTCATGGTGGTGGGCCCGATTTAAAATTTCCGCATCATGAAAATGAAATTGCACAGTCTGAAGGGGCGACAGGGCAGAAGTATGTTAACTATTGGATGCATGCCGGGGCAGTTCGTGTAAATAAAGAAAAGATGTCCAAGTCTCTGGGTAACTTCTTTACGATTCGCGAAGTGTTAGAGAAGTATCCTGCTGAAGTGGTGCGTTATTTCTTGGTGTCGAGTCATTATCGCAGTCAGGTAGACTACTCTGAAGATAGTTTGTTGGAAGCTCAGGCTAGTTTGGATCGTTTTTATCAATCATTGCGAGGGTTGGATTTATCTTATGAGGGGGCTGCTGATCTAGATCAAACTTATGTTGAGCGTTTTCATAAAGCGATGGATGATGATTTTAATACGCCTGAAGCGCTGGCTGTGATGTTTGATTTGGTAAAAGAGCTGAATGTCAGCAAAAAAGAATCGAATGAGCGGGTTCGTAAGCTAGCGATTACCTTGAGTACTTTAGGTGATGTGTTGGGGGTGTTGCAGGCTGATCCTGAGCAGTACTTCAAGCAAGGGGGGCAAAATGATGGGCTTTCTGAAGGTGATATCGAAGCTTTAATTGTCGCGCGTAGAGAGGCGCGAGAAACAAAAAATTGGGCTGAGTCAGATCGAATTCGAGATGAGTTACTTGAACAGGGTATTACTTTGGACGATGGGAGAGAAGGGACGACTTGGCGGCGTTCGTAAAATCGTGCGGTCATTTGTGTAAAAAAGAGAGCTAAATGCTCTCTTTTTTATTGTGCTAAGGGAGTTGTGTAGCTCTCCTTATTAAAGGTAATGCTTTATTAGGTTTGCTTAACTTAAAAAGTTAAGCTTTATGCAAGCAATTTGCAGCGTATAAAGTATTTTCCATTAATGTGGCAACAGTCATTGGGCCGACGCCGCCGGGTACCGGAGTGATCCAGCCAGCTCGTTCTTTTGCGATATCATATTCAATATCCCCTGCTAACTTTCCGCAATCGAGTCGATTAATGCCCACATCAATCACAATAGCGCCTTTTTTGATCCATTCGCCTTTTACTAAGCCCGGCTTGCCAACAGCAACCACTACAATATCGGCTTGAGAAACTTTCTCGGGTAGGTTTTGTGTAAAGCGGTGCGTGGTGGTGACGGTGCATCCTGCTAATAGAAGCTCTAAGCCCATTGGGCGGCCAACAATGTTAGATGCGCCAACAATAATAGCGTCTTTCCCGCGAATAGTTTGGCCGGTGCTTTCTAATAGGGTCATGATACCTTTGGGGGTGCATGATCTTAAAAGTGGCATTCTTTGTGCGAGTCGGCCAATATTAAAAGGGTGAAAGCCGTCTACGTCTTTATCGGGCTTGATGCGCTCTAATAATTGATCGCTATCTAAGTGCTTAGGTAAGGGGAGTTGTACTAATATGCCGTCAATTTCTTTATCTGCATTATATTTGTCTATTAATGCTTCAAGTTCTAACTGGGTGGTTGTATCAGGTAAAGAAAGTGTTTCCGACTTAAAGCCTACTTGTTTGCAGGAGTTAGCTTTGTTTCGAACGTATACTTCAGAAGCAGGATCGGCTCCAACTAGAATAACGACTAATCCTGGAGCTCTTAACCCTTTTGCTAGTCTCTCTTCTACGCCTTCGGCAACGCGTGCTTTTACTTGTTCGGAAATGGCTTTGCCATCGATTAGTATTGCAGCCATAGTTAAATGTCTCTACCCCAGAATTTTAAAGAGCCGCATTTTCTCATGACCTTCGCTGAATAAGAAGCCGAATAAAAAGTTTTTTATAAAAAAAATAACATTTGGTATTATTATCGGTTGACGGCTTTGAAAACCGACTGTATTATTCGCGCCATCTTCAGGAACACAGCAAAAAGTGTTTTCGGAGGTTTGATCGGGGTATAGCGCAGTCTGGTAGCGCGCCTGCTTTGGGAGCAGGATGTCGGGAGTTCGAATCTCTCTACCCCGACCAATTATTAAGCCATTTTATTATGGTGAAATAAAACGGGTTTGAGCGCCCATAGCTCAGCTGGATAGAGCAACGCCCTTCTAAGGCGTGGGTCTCAGGTTCGAATCCTGATGGGCGCACCATGAATTCTTGTAAGCATATTCATGGAAGTTCAGAGAAGTAGTAAAGGTAAGGTAGTGGTGGGCGTAGCTCAGTTGGTAGAGCTCAGGATTGTGATTCCTGCGGTCGAGGGTTCAATCCCCTTCGCCCACCCCAATTTTATATTTGATGCTTAACAGCAAATAGTATAATCTTGAAAAATTGACAATGCGAGAGTGGCGGAATTGGTAGACGCGCTAGATTTAGGTTCTAGTGTCTTAGGATGTGAGAGTTCGAGTCTCTCCTTTCGCACCATGTCAATTTAACTAGGTAATATAAAAACATTCTGGTTTTTATAGATTAAAGTGGATTGTTATTTTGTAGCATGAAGCTTATTCTGGTTCTAAGTTTCTTTAATATCTCTTTCCCTTCGTTATAACTTTTCCATTATATGTGAACAAAGTACTTGCTATCTTGATAGTGGGCTCTTAAAATTCGTCCCCATTATTTTAATAACTAGTAGTCTGCCAATGGTTTAAGTGGCTTGAGTACTGGTCTTATCGTTAACTGATTACAAATAAAATTGAGGAATGTCCATGCAAGTTTCTGTTGAAACAACGTCTCCTATTGAACGTCGAATGACGATCGCGGTACCTGCTGATCAAATTGAGCAGGAAGTGGAGAAGCGTCTTCAGAAGACGGCTAAAACAGTACGTATTAATGGTTTTAGACCTGGTAAGGTGCCAGCTAAGGTTGTTAAAAATCGATATGGGCCGGGGATTCGTCAAGAAGTTGTCGGTGAAGTGATGCGTAATTCTTATGTTGAAGCGATTACAAAAGAAGAGATTTCACCTGTTGGCTACCCAAAGTTTGAGCCAAAAAACCTTGAAGAAGGTCAGGATTTAGAATTTATTGCGATTTTTGAAGTTTATCCAGAAATTGAAGTGTCTGACCTTTCTGCTATCAGTCTAGAGCAGCCTGAAGCTGAAATTAAAGACAAAGACCTTAAAAACATGATTGATGTGTTACAGCGTCAGCATGGTGAGCTGAAATCAGTTAAGCGTAAGTCTAAGAATAAAGATTTATTAACGCTTGATTATGTAGGGTATATGGATGGCGAAGCTTTCCAAGGTGGAACAGGTAAAGACCAAAAGATTACCTTGGGCTCAAATCAAATGATTCCTGGTTTCGAAAAAGGTTTAGTTGGTTCAAAAGCTGGTGAGTCGGTTGAACTAGAGTTAACGTTCCCTGAAGATTATGGTAATGAAGATCTTGCAGGTAAAGATGTGAAGTTTGAAGTTGATGTTAAAGTTGTAGAAGATACGGTTTTACCAGCAATGGATGAAGAGTTTTATACCAAGTATGGTGTGAACTGTAAGACTGAAGAAGATTTTAAAGCTGAAGTTACCAAGAATATGGAGCGTGAGCTTAAGCAGGCAATTACTGGAAAGCTAAAGCAGCAAATAGTTGATGCTTTAGTTGCTTCTAATGAAGTAAATGTGCCAGCTTCAATGGTTGAAGAAGAAATCAACAAAATGAAGCAAGAGGCAATACGTCAGTTTGGTGGTGATCAGCAAATGGATCTATCTCAGCTGCCTTCTGAGCTGTTTAAGGATCAAGCTGAAACAAGAATTAAAACTGGTTTATTGTTTGCAGCGGTAATTAAAGATAATGAGCTTGTTGCAGATGCTGAAACAGTAGATGCTAAGATTCAAGAGCTTGCGGCTTCGTATGAAACGCCTGATGAAGTGATTTCTTGGTACGGTAAGTCAGAAAATAGAGCACAGATTGAAGCATTAGTAGTTGAAGAGGCGGTTGTTGACTTGGTTGTTTCAAAAGCTAAAGTGAAAAAGAAGAAAGTGTCTTATGAAGATGCGGTTAAGCCATTAGAGCAAAAAACTGCGGAAGCATAAAAACTAGAAAAATGATGTTTAATAATCTGAATGATTAATATTTTTCAGCTACACTTGAAACAGTCGGTATGATACCGGCTGTTTTTAATTGTGCGAAAAGAAATTAAAATCATCAGAAATTGTGTCAATTTTTAAGATAGGTCTAGGAAGAAACTAAATATGAAACATCACGGTAATTTTGGGGAAGGTTCGAGCATCATTACAAGTAGTGGCTTGGTTCCTATGGTTGTTGAGCAGACTGCACGTGGAGAGCGTTCATACGATATATACTCTCGACTATTAAAAGAGCGTGTAATTTTTTTGGTTGGTCAGGTTGAAGACCATATGGCTAATTTGGTTGTGGCTCAAATGCTGTTTTTAGAGTCTGAAAATCCTGATAAAGACATTCACTTATATATAAACTCTCCTGGTGGCTCTGTTACAGCTGGTATGTCAATTTATGATACTATGCAGTTTATTAAGTCGGATGTGTCTACTTTATGTATTGGTCAGGCTTGTAGTATGGGTGCGTTGCTTCTAACAGGCGGTACTAAAGGTAAGCGTTATTGTTTGCCGCATTCGCGAATGATGATTCACCAGCCACTTGGTGGATACCAAGGTCAAGCGACAGATATTGAAATTCATACGAAAGAAATTTTGACGATTCGTGATAAATTGAATAATGTAATGGCTCATCATACGGGGCGTGACTTGGAAGAAGTTGCTAAAGATACTGATCGTGATAACTTTATGGATGGCAATGCAGCTGTTGATTATGGTTTGATTGATGAAGTGCTTGAAACGCGTCCAAGTACTGAAGCGGCTAAGTAAGTGATTATATTTTTTAAATCAAAAGGTTAAACGTCTACTCGAAGGTTGTCTAAGGTAGTGGGCTACTTTTGAGTAGGTTGAGTTGTAGAAATGCAGCTAAAATGCAATAGGAACTAAAATGACCGACGAAAAAAACGGTAAAGGTGAAGATAGCGGTAAATTACTTTACTGCTCGTTTTGTGGCAAAAGCCAGCACGAAGTTCGTAAATTAATAGCCGGGCCATCGGTGTTTATTTGCGATGAGTGTGTTGACCTGTGCAACGATATCATTAGGGAAGAAATTCAGGAAAGTGTTACGGAGCAAAGCGGTGATCGTTTGCCTGTACCTAAAGAAATCAAAGAAACATTAAATGATTACGTTATCGGTCAAGATCGGGCGAAAATTGTACTTTCTGTTGCGGTTTATAATCACTATAAGCGCCTTAAGTTTGAAGGTGCTAAGTCAGATATTGAGTTAGGTAAAAGTAATATTTTGTTGATTGGTCCAACGGGTAGCGGGAAAACCTTACTGGCTGAAACCTTGGCTCGTTTATTGGATGTCCCTTTTACTATCGCAGATGCAACAACGTTAACAGAAGCTGGTTATGTTGGTGAGGATGTAGAAAATATTATTCAGAAGTTGTTACAGAAATGTGATTACGATGTAGAGAAAGCTCAGCGTGGTATCGTTTATATTGATGAAATTGATAAAATTTCACGTAAATCTGATAACCCATCTATAACGCGAGATGTGTCTGGTGAGGGTGTTCAGCAGGCTTTGTTGAAACTTATTGAAGGAACGGTTGCATCTGTGCCGCCTCAGGGTGGTCGAAAGCATCCGCAGCAAGAGTTCTTGCAAGTAGACACCTCTAATATTCTATTTATTTGTGGTGGTGCGTTCTCTGGGCTTGATAAGGTTATAAGTGATCGATCTGAGAAAAGTGGTATCGGATTTGGTGCAACAGTCAAGAGTAAGGATTCTGTTCGATCAATTGGTGATACGCTTAAAACTGTAGAAACAGAAGATCTAGTTAAGTATGGTTTGATACCGGAGTTTGTTGGGCGTTTGCCTGTTGTAGCGACTTTGACTGAATTAGATGAAGCGGCGTTAATGCAAATCTTGACCGAGCCTAAAAACTCTTTAACTAAGCAGTATCAAAAGTTATTTGAGATGGAAGGTGTTGAAGTTGATTTTCGGGATGAGGCGCTTCGGGCTGTTGCTAAGAAGGCGATGGATCGAAAGACGGGGGCGCGTGGCCTTCGTTCTATTCTAGAAAATGTATTGCTGGATACGATGTACCATATACCTTCTGAAGAAAATGTTAGTAAGGTTGTGATAGATGCGAATTCTATTAATGGTGTTTCTGAACCAATTAAAATATATGAAAATACTGAGAAGGTAAAAGCATTGCCTGATGAGTAGGTTTCTTGGATGCTAAAAAAGGCTGTGAACTTTGTTCACAGCCTTTTTTTTTGTCTAAAAACACATGAAATTAAATTTATAGCTTGTATTTAAGGTAACTACCCCCACTTTAATACCAAGTTAGTCTTACTTGATTGAGGAATAATATGACCGAAGATGTGCAGGGCTTAGAGTCCAATTTGTCAGATATACCGATGTTACCATTACGTGATGTGGTTGTTTTTCCGCATATGGTGATTCCTTTGTTTGTAGGTAGAGAAAAATCAATACTCGCGCTAGAAGCTGCGATGGCTGCAGATAAAAAGCTTTTACTGTTGACTCAAAAAAATGCTGTCCATGATGACCCTATCATTGATGAGTTATATGAGATTGGTACTGTTGCGAATATTTTACAGATGCTTAAATTGCCTGATGGTACAGTTAAGGTCCTGATTGAGGGTGAATATAGGGTATCGGTTGAGCGTATTTTGTCTGGAGAGTTTTTGTCTGCAGAAGTGGTAAAAGTTACCGAAACTATGCCAGAAGAAAAAGAGCTAAGCGGCTTGGTCAATACTTTGCTTTCGCAATTTGAGAAATACAGTAAATTAAGCAAAAAAATACCAGCAGAAATTGTTGGGTCGTTGTCTGGCATTAATGATCCTGTTCGTCTTGTTGATACGGTGGCAGCACATTTAGAGCTTAAAATAGCAGATAAACAGGATATTCTAGAAGAATTAGATATTACGCAGCGTGTTGAGATGCTTCTAGCAGTTATAGAGGGTGAGGCGGATCTGATTCAGGTAGAGCGTCGTATCCGTGGGCGTGTTAAAAAGCAAATGGAGAAAAGCCAGCGAGAATACTATTTAAACGAGCAAATGAAAGCGATTCAAAAAGAAATGGGTTCCTTGAATGAGGGTGGGAACGAATTTGAAGAGCTTGAAGCTAAAATAGAAACGGCAGGTTTGAGCCAAGAAGCAAAGAAGAAAGTAGAAACAGAATTAAAGAAACTGAAAATGATGTCTCCGATGTCCTCAGAGGCTTCAGTAGTGCGCTCTTATATAGATTGGGTGCTTGGTGTACCTTGGAGCAAAAAAAGCAAGGTTAGGCATAATATCGCCAAAGCTAAAGAGATTTTAGATAGTGATCATTATGGCCTTGATGAAGTAAAGGAGCGAATACTAGAATATTTGGCGGTTCAGAGCAGAGTTAAAAAACTTAAAGGGCCTGTGCTTTGTTTGGTCGGGCCTCCTGGGGTGGGTAAAACATCTTTAGGGCAATCAATTGCGAAAGCGACAAATCGTAAGTACACCCGAATTGCTTTGGGTGGTATGCGAGATGAAGCTGAAATTAGAGGGCATCGTAGAACCTATATCGGCTCAATGCCTGGAAAGTTGATACAAAAAATATCCAAAGTAGGCGTTAAGAATCCATTATTTCTACTTGATGAAATTGATAAGTTGGGTACGGATCACCGAGGGGACCCAGCTTCGGCATTGCTAGAGGTTTTAGATCCAGAGCAAAATCATACCTTTAATGATCATTATCTCGAAGTTGATTATGACTTATCGGATGTTATGTTTGTTTGTACGTCGAACACTATGAATATTCCGCCTGCATTGATGGACCGGATGGAAATAATTCGTATTCCAGGTTATACCGAAGATGAAAAGGTAAATATTGCACAAAAATATTTAATACCTAAGCAGCTGAAAGATAACGGTTTAAAGGATGGGGAGCTTTCTATTGAAGAGAGTGCCGTTCATGATGTAATCCGTTATTACTCTCGTGAGGCCGGTGTTCGAGGCTTAGAGCGGGAAATGTCGAAAATTTGCCGTAAAGTTGTTAAAGAAGTAATGCTAAAAGAGCAGAAAGCGCCTGTGGTGGTTTCTGCGGAGAATTTGGATCAATATCTTGGCGTAAGGAAGTATAGTTTCGGTATTGCTGATGAAGAAGATCAGGTTGGTCAGGTGACTGGTTTGGCGTGGACGCAAGTGGGCGGTGAGCTACTAACCATTGAATGCAGTACCGTGAAGGGCAAAGGGAAGGTTGTTAAGACGGGTTCCTTAGGTGATGTGATGCTTGAGTCTATTCAGGCTGCTATGACGGTTGTGCGTAGTCGAGCTGAAGCATTGAATATTGCAGATGAATTTCATGAAAAGCATGATATTCATGTGCATGTGCCCGAAGGAGCAACTCCAAAAGATGGTCCAAGTGCTGGTATTGCTATGTGTACCGCGATGGTTTCTTCTTTTACAGGTATTCCTGTTCGATCTGACGTTGCGATGACCGGTGAAATTACCTTGAGGGGGCAAGTTTTAGCAATTGGCGGCCTAAAAGAAAAATTACTTGCAGCTCATCGAGGCGGGATTAAAACGGTCATTATTCCAGAAGAAAATGAAAAAGACTTAAAAGAAATACCAGAAAATATTAAGGAAGATATCGAAATTATTCCGGTAAAGTGGATCGATCAGGTGTTAGAGAAGGCGCTTTCGTATTTACCCGAAAATTCTGGTTCTGATGAAAAAGTCTTAAAAAAGGACAAAAAAGCATCATCAAAAGCCTCAGAAGGGGCTGTTGAGCGAATAAATACGCATTAGGTGATTTGTCAGCTTGACAGAGCTTGATTTCAGTTGGTATAAAACATCCTGAAGTCAGGCGGCAGTAATTTTAAGGGAGCTCCGACCTCTCAAAAATATTTCTAGCAACTAGGTAGAAATAAAAAAAGCGTAAAGGTTTTAAATAACCGAAGCGCATGCCATTAAAAATTATGAATTTTAAAAACAGTTATTACCTAAGGGGTTTCGTGTGAATAAGTCTGAGCTAATTGATGCAATTGCAGAATCTGCAGATCTTTCTAAAGCGGCAGCGGGTCGAGCAATTGATGCGT
>Ga0209825_1001028_pt1 | contig 14084 bp, 10 predicted proteins | sample EN8Hudsemesocosm_FD_184631 | JGI IMG/M metagenome (GOLD analysis project Ga0209825, IMG submission 184631) | Methane-oxidizing microbial communities from mesocosms in the Hudson Canyon - EN8B Hudson Canyon (SPAdes) (version 2) | ecosystem: Environmental > Aquatic > Marine > Cold seeps | place...
CTTTTTCGCTTTTACAATTAAGCTGATACATATTTGCGGTTGGACCGCCTAGATCAGATATAACACCAGTAAATCCCGGAACTTTTAGTTGTATATCTTTAATTTCATTCAATATAGATTCTTGCGAACGACTTTGAATAATTCTGCCTTCATGTTCTGTAATCGAACAAAAAGTACAACCACCAAAACAACCACGCATAATATTCACGGAAGTTTTGATCATGTCATATGCTGGAATTTTTGCATCACCATAACTTGGGTGTGGTACTCGTGCATAAGGTAAACCGAAAACACCGTCCATTTCACTTTCAGTTAACGGCGTTGCAGGTGGGTTTAACCAAATTAGTCTGCTGCCATGACGCTGTACTATCGGTTTAGCAGAAGTAGGGTTTACTTCTTGATGAAAAATACGTGAAGCATGAGCATACATCACTTTGTTATCACGTACTTGTTCAAAAGTAGGTAAATTAATATAAGTGGTTTCCCATGGCTTTTTCTTATCAGCCCAAGATTTATTCTTATGTTGATCTGCTCTATGCGGTGAAAGCTCAATGACTTGCGGTGTTTTAGTTATATCAGTGTCATTATTTACGGCTGTTGCATCGGCTTCTGCACTATTTTCAGAGCAATCAGTAGATGTTATTTCTTGATAAGGGCTGATAATAGGATCTATTTTACCTGGTTTATCAATTGATCTCGAATCAATACCTTTCCAGTTAGGTAATACTTGGTTTGCTAAAAAGGCGCTACCGCGTACATCAGTAATGTTTTTAACTTGCTCACCGTTAGCAATGCGGTGGGCTATTTCAATTAATGGTCGTTCAGCATTCCCATAGACGAGAAGGTCGGCTTTGGAGTCGAAAAGTACTGATTGACGAACTTTGTCTGTCCAGTAATCATAATGGGCAATACGTCGTAAACTTGCTTCTATGCCACCAATAATAACCGGTACACCTTTATAAGCTTGTTTACAGCGTTGAGTATAAGCTGTTACTGCTCTATCCGGACGTTTACCACCTTCATCATTTGGCGTGTAAGCATCATCATGGCGCATTCTGCGTTCAGCGGTATAACGGTTGATCATTGAATCCATATTTCCGGCAGTAACACCAAAAAATAGGTTAGGCTCACCTAGCGCCATAAACGCATCTTTTGTATCCCATGCAGGTTGTGCAATAATACCAACACGAAATCCTTGAGATTCCAACATTCTGCCAATAATTGCCATACCAAAACTAGGGTGATCAACATACGCATCGCCGGTAACTAAAATAATATCGCAAGAATCCCAACCTAGCACATCCATCTCACTGCGAGACATAGGTAAAAACGGCGCTGTTCCGTAGCACTCAGCCCAATATTTTGGGTATTCGAACAATGATGTTTTTACTTGTGTGATCATAATTAGCCTAAGATTCTGTTAATAAAATTTTATTGTCCTTGATCAATACATAAACCATAAATTTGATGTATTAGGCAAGGCGCGCGATTATAGCAAATTATCACTTTAAGTGTAGGCTTAATCGACTAATAGGGTGTATTACGAAGTGTAGTCTCATTATGACGTAATTTCATGGCAGTTGGTCGCATAATATTACACATTACAACCAGTTAAATTTACTATTTGATTGTATAAATTTAGTGGGTTAAGTATAACTAGTTACATGATCTCTACTATCAAAATTCACCATCAAAATAAGTCTCTTACCTATGAAAATAAAAATATTAACGGCTGCGATAAGTTTGTCTTTAGTTGCGTGTGTAACAACAACGGCTGACCAATCTGCTGAAACAGTTTCAAATGACAATTACGCTAACAACAAATCTGTATCAATCTCCAAAGAAGTAAAGTTAACCTCTGTTGCTAAAACTATTAAGCCAATAGAGTCTTTATTATCGAATGGAGATATTAAAATCAGCTTAGAGCAAATTATGTCTGATCCAGATTGGATGGGACGTTCACCAGAGCGATGGTATTGGGGAGATGATAATCAAACAATCTTCTACCAACAAAAGCGTGCAGGTAGTCCGTTAAAAGATTTATATCGTCAAGCAACATCAAGTAAAGATGCACAGAAAGTTAAATTAGCAGAAATGCATGTTGTTAGCGATGCTTACGCTCAACGCAATAAGGCTAATACGCATGAGATTTATACCTTTGAAGGTAATGTTTTTGTAAAAGAACTCGCTAACTTAAATGTCCAACAACTGACCTATACTTCTGCTTATGAACATTCAGCAATGTTCCTAAATAATGGCAATGTTGCTTATCGTGTAAATAATAAAATTTTTGAGCATGACTTATCGAATAATAGAATCATTGAGTTAGCTAATTTACAATTAATAGCAGATCCCAAAGATGTAAAAAGCGACGATAGTTATATTGCCAATGAGCAGAACGAGTTAATTGCCTATGTAGCTTTGCAAAAGCGAAATAATAAACTGAAAGAAGATCAAAAAGAAAAGCTTAAAGCGCAAAACTCAACATTGACTAAAAGTGACTTTTACTTAGGAAAAGGTAAACGTATTAACCATGCTAGTTTATCTCCGAACGGCGACAAACTTATTGTGAGTATCAGCAGTAGTAAATCTACTCGTGCTGATAGTGATATTATGCCTAATTATATTGGTGATGACGGTCATGTAAAATCAAAAAATGTACGTCATCGCGTTGCTGATAACCGCCAATATAAGGATGAACTTTTTTTACTCGACTTAAAGTCAGGTCAAAAATTCCCATTATCATATGATGTTTTACCGGGGTCAGACGAAGATGTCTTAGCCAGTGTAAAAGCTGAAAATTATGCACGTGAAGGCAAGGTTTACGAGTCAACTAAATCTGAACGTAATATTCATGTTATGCGAGCCAATTCTCCAATTAAATGGCATGAAGATGGTAAACAAGTTGCTGTTCTATTAGAAGCTTGGGACAACAAAGATCGTTGGTTAACTACCGTTAATTTAATGGAAAACAAATTAGAATCACAACATCGTTTACATGATGATGCTTGGATTAACTGGAGTTTTAATGAATTTGGTTGGTTAAAGGGTGACAACACGCTTTACTATCTTTCAGAAGAAACAGGCTATTCCCACCTTTACAGTAAAAGCTTAAAGGGTAAAGCAAAACAACTTACACGTGGTCAGTTTGAAATTAGCGATGTCAGTTTAACCCAAGACAAATCTCGCTTTGTGTTTAAAGCAAATAAAAAGCATCCTGGTATCTATGAAATATATCAAGTTGATGTTAAATCAGGTGAATTTAGTGCGCTAACAGATTTAGGTGGTATGAATGACTATTCATTGAGCCCAGATGATTCAACGCTTTTAATTGAGCATTCTACGGTTGCTATGCCTCCAGAACTTTATGTAAAACAATTGAGTGATGATGCCACCGCAGTGCGTTTAACACATACCGTATCTGAAAAGTTTTTAAGTATGCCATGGACTGCGCCAAGTGTGGTTGCTGTTCCTTCTTCGTATCAAGATGAACCTGTTTATTCTCGAGTTTATCTACCCGAAAATTTTGATAAAACCAGTGAAAAAAATCGTGCAGTGATGTTTAGCCATGGTGCTGGATATTTGCAAAACTCACACTTGGGCTGGTCAGGATATTTCCGAGAGTACATGTTCCACAGTATGCTTGTTCAACAAGGATATGTAGTTATTGATATGGACTATCGCGCATCAGCAGGTTACGGCCGTGACTGGCGTACAGCCATTTATCGTCATATGGGTAAGCCTGAAGTACAAGACATGAGTGATGGCGTTAACTGGTTAGTTGAAAATGCCAATGTTGATCGTAAACGTATAGGCACTTACGGCGGTTCGTATGGAGGCTTCTTAACATTAATGTCTATGTTCACTCAACCTGATTTATTTGAGTCGGGTTCTGCACTTCGGTTAGTATCTGATTGGGCTTATTATAATCACGGATATACTTCAAATATTTTGAACACTCCGAAAGATGATGCCATTGCATATGAGAGAAGTTCGCCAATTTATTTTGCTGAAGGCTTAGAAAAGCCCTTGTTGATAAATGCACCAATGGTTGACGATAATGTGTTTTTCCAAGATACCGTGCGCTTAGTTCAACGTTTAATTGAATTAGAGAAGCAGGACTTTGAAACGGCTATATATCCAGTAGAGCCACATGGTTTTGTTCAGCCAAGCTCTTGGTTAAATGAATATCGTCGAATTTTTAAGTTGTTTGAAAATACTTTGTAATTTTATTCATCGATAAAAAATAAATAGGCGCCACTCTTTATTGGTAAGAGTGGCGCCTTTATTATTTACTCTCTAAAGTATTCTGTTTGGTAGGTGATTTTATTATTATTAAAATAATTACAGCGATTACTCCACCAATAGCTCCCCATAAATGGGCATTTATAGCAACATTTGCGCCTATTAAGTCAGAAACGTCTTCGCTTGCCCCATAGTACTGCTCGTGTGCTATTTTTAATATCACACCCAGTAGCAATAAATATCCTGTTCGTTCTTTTGCTTTGATATCTTCAATAGCTCCCCATATAAAAATTCCATGTAAAACACCTGATAGGCCTACGTATTGTTCAATGTCTAGTGAAAACCAATGTATGCCTATAGAGCAAATTATTGCGCTAACCATAAATACAATGAGATAACTTTTAATGGTATAAAAATGGCCATGTAAAGCCCATAACATAACAACGGCTGCTGCATTTAATAGAAAATGAAAACCATTGGTATGAAAGAAGTGTCCACTAAATACACGCCAAATTTCGCCCTGGGTTACTAAACTACGCTGATAAACCAAAAGTTCGCTTAAACTATTGTCAAATAAAAATGAAATCAGTGAAATAAATAAAACAAGTGAAGGAACCGATATTTGTTGAGGTGTTGCTGGTAATGAAGCAAGAGAAAATTTCATGAAATGTGCTTATAAACAAAGAGTAAAAATGTACTTTACTGTATTTCAGTCGGTTTTTATATTGAAAATATTCTTAACGTTTAATAACGAACAGCGTAAACTATTTATCTCATAATTATATTGTTAAGTTAAAATTGATGACCCGAGCATATTGCTTAAAGTGTGAACGTCCTGAAAAATCCTGTATATGCCATTTAGTCTCTGTCGTAGATAATGATATTCATGTCGTGATTTTACAGCACCCATTGGAAGTTAAGCAAAGCAAGGGCAGCGTGACTCTATTACATCAATCATTAACAAGTAGCCAAGTTATAGTAGGTGAAAACTTTAGTGATAATAGTGAAGTACAATTATTACTCAAAAAATATGATCAGCAATGTGCTGTGTTGTATCCAAGCGATGGTGCAATAGTCCTAAGCGAAGATAACAAGGAAATTACTCCACCTAAGTGTCTGTTTATTTTAGATGGTACTTGGAAAAAATCGTACAAAATGTTTATGAGTAATCTTTGGCTGCAACAACTTCCACATTTTATCTTAGCAAATGATATTGTGGGTCAATATAAAATTAGAAAAACGACAAAAAAAAATGCGCTGTCATCTTTAGAAGCCTGTTGTTACGCGCTGAGTGTATTAGAACCTCAGCTCAGTGGAACAAATAGATATCAGCCATTATTAGCCGCTTTTGTAGCCTTTAACCATTTTCAGTTATCGTTTAACCCCGATTAGTTCGGGTATTTATTAAGGGAAAATATGTCTCGATTCCAACTCTCTCAGCGTATAAGTATGATCACGCTATCGCTTGCACTTACATTTTCTAGTCAAGCAGAGGTCATAAAAAAACAAGAAGATCGTGAACCTGAAGCTGCTACGGGTGTAACTCAAAAACAAGCCGTTACAGCTAAAGAATTTATGATCGCGGCGGCTAATCCCTACGCCAGTGAAGCCGGTTTTAACATATTGAAAAAAGGGGGCAGTGCAATTGATGCAGCGATTGCTGTACAACTTGTACTTACTTTAGTTGAACCTCAATCTTCGGGCATAGGGGGAGGTGCATTTATCTTGCACTGGGATAAAACTGAAAAATTCCTTACTACTTTTGATGGCCGTGAAACAGCGCCTAAAGCGGCAACTTCTGATTTGTTTCTTGATGAAAATGGCAAACCTATCTCTTGGATAAAAGCCGTAGTAGGTGGTCGTTCTGTTGGTGTTCCCGGCGTTTTATCTGCACTTAAAAAAGCGCATGAACAATATGGAAAGCTGGCATGGTCGGAATTGTTTGTTGATGCAATAGAACTCGCAGATAAAGGTTTTATTGTTTCTCCGCGACTAGAAAAATTGGTAGGTATGCAATTTAATCCGGGCATTAGTCAATTACCTGAAATTAAAAAATACTTTTTCCCTAACAATGTCGCCATAAAATCTGGGGATCGTTTAAAAAACAAAAAACTAGCTGCTGTTTATCGCAGTATAGCCGCACAGGGGATAACGCCTTTTTATAATGGCTGGATCGCCAAAAAAATTGTTGATGCAGTTCACCACTCCAAAATAGCTCCAGGTAAACTCACTTTGCAAGATATGGCTAATTATAAGCCGAAGCAACGACCTGCGGTTTGTGGCGCTTATCATGATTATAATGTTTGTGGTATGGCTCCTCCAAGTTCAGGAGGGGTTGCAATTATTCAACTTCTTGGACAACTTGAACCATATAATTTAGCCGAAAAATCGATTGATAGTTTACAAACAGTGCATTTGTTTACACAAAGTTCACGCTTAGCTTTTGCTGATCGTAACAGATACATTGCTGATGATGATTTTGTTAATGTTCCCGTTAAAGGTCTTATATCTCCTAAGTATTTAGCTGAACGATCAAAATTAATTAATATCAATAAAGATATGGGCAAAGCTAAAGCAGGTGAACCACAAGGCTTTTTAGCTCAAGCAGATGATCTCGCTTTGGAGTTACCTTCTACTAGCCATATTTCCATTGTCGATAATAATGGTAATGCAATATCAATGACCACAAGTGTTGAAATGGCTTTTGGTTCAGCTGTAATGGTGGAAGGGTTTATTTTGAATAATCAATTAACTGATTTTTCATTAGCGCCGGAAGTTAACGGGCAGTTGGTAGCTAATCGCCTTGAACCATTGAAACGACCAAGAAGTTCGATGGCACCCACTATGGTCTTTAATGCTGATAACTCATTGAAGCTTGTTGTAGGCTCTCCTGGAGGCAGCAGAATTATTAACTATGTGGCGCAAACTATTATTGGTGTGCTTGATGGACAGTTAGATCCACAATCAGCGATAAACTTACCGAAAGTGACCAACCGTAATCATGTTACCACGCTAGAAAAAGGTACTATTATGGCTTTATTAAAACCAGCTTTAGAAGCAAAAGGACATAAAGTTATTATAAGAGATTTAAATAGTGGAATTCATGCGATCGAAGTTACAGAAAATGGTTTGACGGGTGGAGCAGATCCACGTAGAGAAGGTAAAGTGTTAGGTTTATAATATATTTTTGACCTATCCTGTTGTCGGATAGGTCAAATTTAGAGGTAAAGTAATTTTATACCTTAGAAAGGATCTTTTAATATTTTATCAATAACCCAATCACCGTCTATCTGAATCAGTGATAAACGCTTAACGTCTTTCATACGGTTATTATCATACATACCGTCAAAATAAACAGTAATTACTGCAGCATCTTTAAACTGTTCTCGAACTTTCACACCACTGTCATCTGGAGAAGCAACAACAGTGTCGTAAGACATGTTAAATAAGTGTCTTGCAACTGCTTTAGGTGATTTGTAATGCAAAATTATTCTAGATAGCTGTGGGCTACAAACCTTTGCTGCTTTTTTTACATTTTTTTCGTTGTAAAGGGCATCAAAAAAAGCAATAGCAACCACTTCAGGGCTTTCAGATGTCTTAATGTCTCCATTTCCTTCGTCACCACATGCAGTGAGGAGAAGCGTTAATGAGATTAGTATTAATTTTAAATAGTTCATGAGTTGTAAATATTCGATTTTAAGTATCTTTATATACTACCTTAAATTTTTCATAGGATAGTATTAAATGTTATAAAAACTAATATATTATTGAAATTTAACAAAGTAAGCCCATATAATCTATTAATGAATCATTAGGAGTAACAATTGCAAAATATAATTTTGAACTTTATTTTGTTCATCAGCTCTGTATTATCCGTTAATGCTGTTACTTCAGTCCCTTTGTCATCGGTTATTAGCAACGATACTCAACAAGTGGAATACATAGATTATTGTATTGAAGCCCCCGTACTTATCTTACAAAAAACTACAGAAGCTCATTTCTATGATGTATTAAGTTCATTAAGTATTAATGAAACTTATTTGGACATATTTAATGACACTTTTGATTTACATCAAGACTCCCTCATACTTGTCGATACATTGATAAGTAAACAAAAGTATAAAATTCAAAAACAGACTTTTCAAAAGTCTATTACAATTATCCATCTACAATTCATTAAAACGCTTTATCAAGTTGAAAGTGAAAACCTCAGCGCTTAACTGATTATTTTAATAAATATCCGTTTAATCATTTCCTTGATTAGACTTTTTATAATATTCAATTGAGTGTTTTATGGAAAATTTCTTTACGTATAATTTTTATTTGGCGTTAGCGCCATGGTTATTTTTTGCTGGGCTATCATTGATAGCGATAATATTAATGAAGTTTGCTAAAAAGCGTCGTGGTATCGCCATTGCCTTTGCTGTTTTAGTTCAAATGCTATTACCTGACCCCTTAATAGAAAAGACTATTACTATGGTAGTGTCTGAAAAAAGAGCAATTAAAAAGCAGCAGGAAGAAGATGGAGGAGAAAAGGGGGGAATAAAAAAAACGAGTGCTAAAAATTGAGGAGAGATCTAAATACCAAAATGCCAGACGATAACGTTCTGGCATTTTAAAATAATATTATTTATATAGAACTCGTTGATGATTTATTTAATAAAGTTAAAATTTCTTCTTTATTTTTTAATGTTTTAATATCACTAAACAGTTGTTCCGCCTCTGGATATTGTAATTTTAAGTAGCGTAGCCACTGTTTTAATCGACTCGAAAAATAAAAGCTTTTATCACCTATTAATTCAAGTTCACCATATTGTCTCAATAGAATACAGAGTTGATGCCAAGGCATAGGTTGTTGATTGTTTTTTATCACCGCTTCTAGGTTTGGTAATGCAAGCGCGCCACGGCCAAGCATTAAGTTCGGGGTGTGGCTTTCTTCTATACAGCGATGGGCGTCTGCTAAATTCCAAATCTCACCATTGGCGAAAATTTCTATCGGATATTTTTTCACCATATCAGCGATAAAATGCCAGTAAGCAGGAGGGCGATAGCCGTCAGCTTTTGTTCTGGCGTGAATCGTGAGTTGATCAGCATTAGCTGAAGTAATAGCGCTTACGATTTCATCTAACAATGAAGCATCATCAAACCCTAAGCGAATTTTCGCTGAAAGTACGACGTCTTTTCCAAGAGCTTCTTTTACTGCGAGCACTATTTTATAAATATCTTCAGGCGTTTTAAGTAATGCTGCACCACCGCGGTTTTTATTCACTGTTTTAGCAGGGCAACCAAAATTAATATCTAACCCATGAGAACCAAGTTCTACAGCTCTAACAGCATTCTCTGCCATCCAGTTTGGTTCTTGTCCAAGTAACTGCATTCTAAGGGGCGTTCCAGATTTCGTAAAACCTTGCTGTTCTAGTTCAGGACATACCTTATAAAAGCATCGCTCGGGTAATAATTGATCAACAATCCGAAGAAATTCAGTGATGCAAAAATCGTAATTATTCAATGAGGTTAATAAATGACGCATCAAAGCATCGGCCACACCTTCCATTGGTGCTAAAACCACTTTTTTTACTTGAGTATTCATATGTCTAAGGTTAACCTGAAAAATGAGTGATAAGTTTACTCTATAAAGAACAAATATTTTTCAACATTATTGAAATTTATTTACTGAGTCGAAGGTCTTTGTTCTTAGCTTACATATGTAGTGCCAAAATTATAAAATTAAAGGAAAACATAATGAAACTTTTGAAAAAATCATCGATGACAGCTCTATTAGGTTTATTTGCTCTATCTCTTGCTGTATCAGCACCTGTAAAAGCAGAAACCAATCCTTTTGAAACTAAAAGCATTGTCGCTATTGTAGCTGAAGAAGCTAAAGCAGGTAAGTGCGGCGAAGGCAAGTGTGGCGAAAGTAAAAAAGCCAAAGCAGGCAAGTGCGGCGAAGGCAAATGTGGCGAAAGTAAAAAAGCCAAAGCAGGCAAGTGCGGCGAAGGCAAATGTGGCGAAAGTAAAAAAGCCAAAAAAGGTAAGTGCGGCGAAGGTAAATGTGGCGAAAGTAAAAAAGCCAAAAAAGGCAAGTGCGGCGAAGGTAAATGTGGCGAAAGCAAAGCAAAAGCTAAAAAATGTGGCGGTTAATTCTTATTAACTAATACAACAAAAATACTCTTAGAAAACCATGTTAATCATAGATTATCATGGTTTTTTTATATTACACTTTTTTAAAGTAATCCCCCTTAATCAAAGAAATGCACATAATAAAATTTAGCTATTTCATGATGAATTATCTTGTAATCTTTCTTTAACCCTTTAGTCATTTTTCTGCCACATAAATTATTTAGTGTATCCCTATTTTAAATACCAACACTAAACTTAGGGCTTAATAATGTATAAAAATATCAAATGTAAATTGGGGCTATTAGCTTTAGCTATATCATTAGGACTAACCGGTTGTGACCTTGATGGTAAAGATGGAGACCAAGGTTTAATTGGTATTCAAGGGGAACAAGGTGTCGCTGGCAATAATGGTAATGACGGTAAGACTTTACCCAGGTCTTTAAATGTTGAAGTGGTAGGACGTTTTGCTACGGGCATATACGGTAAAAGTGCTGCAGAAATTGTTCAATTTCATAAAAGTTCTAACTCTGCATTTGCGATTAATGGTGCAACTAATCAAATTGAGGTCATTAACTTAGCAAACCTTTCTGTAACAGCGTCAAGTAATCCTACCTCAGATGAAAGTTTAAGTTCAAGTGCCTTTACTTTTCCGTTAAGTGTTTCTGTAAAAAGTAGCTCTGGTTTTGATAAAGAAATTCTTTTAGGTGCAGTTAACTCAATTGCGATTAAAGATAACTTACTCGCAATCGCTGTTGAAGGACAAGTAAAACAAAACAATGGAGCTATTTTATTTTACCGCCTAAATGAACTGGGCGAGGGCGCTTTTATTAAAGCCGTTGAAGCAGGTGCTTTACCGGATATGGTGACCTTTACACCTGATGGGTTAAAGGTTTTAGTCGCAAATGAAGGCGAGCCTAGTGCTGATTATAGTAACGACCCTGAGGGATCTATTTCGGTTATATCAGTATTAGATTCAGTGCCTGCAAACATTGCTACAACAATTAATTTGAACACAGACATAGTCTTTAATGATGATAATTTAGATCCTGAAGATTTTAATACCGACGCAAAACGCTTGGCTATTTTATCAAACTCAGGAGTGAAATTTGCAGGTCCAACAGGAAATACTGTTGCTAAGGATTTAGAGCCTGAATACATAACCACATCTCACGATAGTAAAATGGCGTTTGTTTCTCTTCAAGAAAATAATGCCATTGGTCTTATAAACCTTGAAGATAATACGATTGAAGTTAAGGCTTTAGGTTATAAAGACTGGAGTCAATATCAATTAGATTTCACCAATAAAGACGAAATGGCTGAATTTAAGAGTGTTGAAGGGCTCTACGGCATGTACCAACCCGATACAATTGTGTCATATACTTGGAATGACACTACCTTTATTCTTTCTGCAAACGAAGGTGATGCAAGAGACTATGATGGTTATTCAGAAGAAGTACGTGTAAAAGACATTATTGACCCCGATGAATTAAACAAAACACTTTCTACTGACCTTCAAATGCAATATGACCAATCAGGTGGAAAGAATTACCTTGGTCGTTTGAAAGTTACTACTGCACTTGGTGATGAAAATCAAGATGGCGAATTTGAAAAATTATTTGCTTATGGAGCTCGATCATTCTCTATATGGGATCAAAATGCCAATTTAGTTTTTGATTCTGGTGATGATTTTGGGAAAATTTCATCAGCAATCTTGGGCGAAAATTTTAATGCTGCCCACACAGCAAACAAAGGTGATAATCGTTCTGATGATAAAGGTGGTGAACCTGAAGCGATTGATGTGGGTGAAATTGAAGGGAGAACATACGCATTCATAGCACAAGAACGTGCGGGTGATTTATTTGTTTATGATATTACTAACCCATTTAATACTGCTTTCGTGACACATTACAATAATCGTGACTTTAGCATTGATTACGAAATGGATGATGACTTAGATAATCCATGTGATGTCAATGAGGGCATGGACTGTACCAACATTAACTTAGCTGGCGATTTAGGGCCTGAAAGCATAAAGTTTGTATCGGCTGAAGATAGCTCAACTGACAAACCGTTATTGATTATTGGAAATGAAGTGTCTGGAACGGTAACCGTTTATCAAGTTACTGAACAATAGAATTTTAATATTATTCTAGTTGATTATCGAGCCTGCGTTAGCAGGCTTTTTTAATGCCGCTGCTCGATTATAAATCAATCTAAGACATAAGTGTTTTTGGTGATTTTAAATTGTTTTCTATGAACCATTTAATCAATTAATGTAATTTTTCCAAGACTAATGTAACGAAAACACAGATAATGGCCATAATTAATCACAGTTCGCCGATAGGCAGCCACTAGAACCAACAAAATACTTTGGTTTTAGCGCATAACACCGGAAAATATTTCATGGAAATCAAAGTTAATTATCTCGACAACCTTAGAATTGAAGCTAAGTTTGATGATTTTTCTGTCATCGCTGACCAACCGATTCGCTATAAAGGTGACGGTTCTGCACCTGGACCTTTTGATTATTTTTTAGCGTCATCAGCACTTTGCGCAGCATACTTTGTTAAGGTTTATTGTAGTTCACGTGATATTCCCACTGAAAATATTCGTTTGTCTCAGAACAATATTGTTGACCCGGAAGATCGATATAATCAAATTTTTCAAATTCAAGTTGAATTACCTGAAAGTATCTCTGAGAAAGATCGCAAAGGCATCGTGCGTTCAATTGATCGTTGTACCGTTAAAAAAGTGGTGCAAAGTGGCCCTGAGTTTAAAGTAGAAATCGTAGAAAGTCTTGAAGACGATGCTCAAGCTATGCTTATGGCTAAATCAGAAGATGATGCGAGTACCTATATTTTAGGTAAAGATTTACCACTTGAGCAAACCATTGCTGACATGACAGGTCTATTGTCTGACTTAGGTATGAAAATTGAAATATCTTCTTGGCGCAATATAGTTCCTAATGTTTGGTCGCTTCATATTCGAGATGCAGCGTCTCCCATGTGTTTTACCAATGGTAAAGGATCGACTAAAGAAAGTGCGCTTTGTTCTGCGCTTGGTGAATTTATTGAGCGACTTAACTGTAACTTTTTTTATAATGATCAGTTTTTTGGTATGGACATCGCTAACAGCGATTTCGTGCATTACCCAAATGAAAAATGGTTTGTTCCAGGCGAGAATGATGAACTGCCAAATGATATTTTAGATGATCACTGTTTAGGTATTTATAACCCAGAAGAAGAGTTGCGCGGTTCAAACCTTATTGATACAAATTCAGGTATGACAGAACGCGGAATTTGTTCAATTCCTTATGTACGCCATTCCGATGGCGAAACTGTATATTTCCCTTCAAACTTAATTGAAAACTTATTCTTAAGTAATGGCATGGCTGCAGGAAATAACCTGCCAGAAGCACAAGTGCAATGTTTGTCAGAAATTTTTGAACGTGCTGTTAAAAAGCAAATTATTGCAGAAGAAATTGTTTTACCTGACGTACCTAAAGACGTTATTGCAAAATATCCAAGTATCTTAGCCGGTATTGAAGGGCTTGAAGCACAGGGCTTTCCTGTTGTCGTTAAAGATGCTTCGTTAGGTGGTCAGTTTCCTGTTATGTGTGTCACGTTAATGAACCCTAAAACAGGTGGGGTTTTTGCCTCATTTGGTGCGCATCCTAGTTTTGAAGTTGCTCTTGAAAGAAGTTTAACTGAACTGTTACA
>Ga0209825_1001044_pt1 | contig 13813 bp, 9 predicted proteins | sample EN8Hudsemesocosm_FD_184631 | JGI IMG/M metagenome (GOLD analysis project Ga0209825, IMG submission 184631) | Methane-oxidizing microbial communities from mesocosms in the Hudson Canyon - EN8B Hudson Canyon (SPAdes) (version 2) | ecosystem: Environmental > Aquatic > Marine > Cold seeps | place...
CACGAACGAGATGCAAAGAAACGCCAATTAGAAATTTTAAACTCACATATTAATGTTTTACCCAAGGCAGTTGTGCATTGCTTCACCGGAAATAAAAGCGCTCTCTTTAGTTACCTTGATCTTGATCTATACATTGGCATAACTGGCTGGATATGTGACGAACGCAGAGGAGAAGAACTACAAAATATTGTTAAAAATATACCACTCGATCGTCTAATGGTAGAAACCGATGCACCTTATTTACTGCCCCGAAACATTCACCCTCGACCAAAAAGTCGCCGCAATGAACCTGCATTTTTACACCACGTTATCGATGGAATCACCGATCACCGACAGGAGTCAGCAAAGACTATAGCTGAGGCATCAGCGAATACAGCTATAGAATTTTTCAATCTTATCTAATCAGCTAGCCGCCAACCAAGTCTCCAACTTTGACTACTCCGCTACGCTTTATCTGAGCACGCAGTCCACCTTTACCCACCAGTTCAGGTAATACACTTACGGCTAGTCGCTCTTGCAAGCTTCGGCAGGGTTCACATAACCGTACACCATACATTTCAATCCCGCTCACTGTGAATGATTTTCCTTCTAGATCATTTAAGCGAACGCCTGTTGTCACAATATTGCGACGAAAGTCACTCTCATGGAAATTGTTCCCCGTTTTCCGATTGAATTCTTCTATCACCTCAGACTCTATAAGAGTGATTTCAAAATCTGGCTCTCCTTTATAAGAGGAGCGATTTTTACCGGAATCAGAAAAATAGCGGTCGCCTTCAATTCCTTTTCCGGCTTTAAGAGAAACGCTAGTGTGACCAGTCATAGGACCTCCTGTACCTTGCGCTATATAAATTCCGGATACAAACTTCCGTGACATATCGAATCTCCTCATTTAAATTATCATTAAGTAACGCTGACCTTGCCCAAGCATAAAGCAGTCAAAATACTAACGCTAGCCTATTTATTTATGTAACCCATTAGGCATACTATCCAACGTTGGTGCATTATGTTTTTAAATTAAAAGTGGAGGAAAGCTAGTGTCTAAGTCTAAAAACCCTGTCGCTATAATCACGGGTGGAAGCAGAGGCGTCGGAAAAGCCACAGCTCTGCTTCTAGCATCTAAAGGCTGGAACGTAACCCTGACTTGCACAAGCTCCCTTAAAGACGCTCTAAAGGTCGCTCAACAATGCATCGAACTAGGCGTTGAGGCTCAAGCTATTTCAGCAGATGTTGGTGATATTGATGCCTGTAAAGAAACCGTTAATGAGACACTCGCTCGCTGGGCTCGCATAGATTGTTTGATAAATAATGCCGGAACAACAAAATTCGCATTCAATCACGGTGATCTTGAGAGTCTAGATGCAGAAGATTTTTTGCATATATACAAGATAAATGTCGTCGGACCTTTTCAGATGGTTAAAGTATGCAAACAACACCTACTTAAGAGCCACAATCCTAGCGTAATCAATCTATCTTCTATTGCTGGCATCAAAGGTATTGGCAGCAGCCTTGCCTATGCATCATCCAAAGGCGCCCTAAATACTATGACAAAATCTATGGCACGGAATCTCGGCCCTATACGAGTCAATGCAGTGTGCCCAGGCTTTATTCAAGGCGACTGGCTGAGAAAAGGTCTGGGAAGCGACACCTATGATATGGCCTTAGCTAACATAGAAAACACCACCCCACTGGGATTGGCCGTTACCGCAGACCAGGTAGCACAGGCTATCTACAATTTGATGGAGTTGTCCACTGTTGTGACTGGAGAAACTGTTATTCTTGACGGAGGCTACCACTTGACTGTCTAAATTTTATTACCCTCTAACTCTCAGCGCATTCAACCATTTCACTGTTTGGCATATAAGGCACAACTCGGACATCGCTCAAGGTTAAGGCAAAGGGCTCCTCACTCACTAGCACAAGCGGAGCTGTTACCTTTGTCAAATCAACTCCGATCTTGGCAAAACAATCAAGACTTATACCAATGCGAGAAACTTTGCCTTCAGGTATAGAACGGAAAAAATCACTCATTTCAATTGCACCGGAACAAGGCCAACCACAATCCATCCTTTGATTAACTTTTCCTTCTGGATGCTTATCTACCTTAAATTCCATAACGAGTGCGCCACCGTTGCTACCAAGCTCAGATAAATCTGCCGGCGCTTCGCCTTGCCAATAAAACTGGCTCTCTCGCCCACCAGTCCATGAAAGCTTACGTGAATCCTCCTGGACAGTACCGTCAACTGTGGTAATGCTCAGGGCTCCATAAGCCGACGAAGTACTGTTACCAGAAACCGGGCGATGCCAGTCGCTAGCGTCCCCCAGGTAGGCTTTCCAGGGCTCTCGAGTGCTACCGCTAAATACTATATTAGCTTTAGCTGAAGCCTTTGCGGTTGGGGTCTCACTTAAGGCAATTGACATAAAATCATTGTCAGCGTACGTAAAGCCCTGACCCAAACGAAGCAGATAATCGTTTGCTGGCATATCATCATCTATGGCGTTTACTTCTTTGTTAGGCCAATCAAAGGATAATTTACCAGCGAAATCGTACCTAGGTTTATTATCAGGCCCCGCGACTAAAACGTCAGCAACACCACCACCCTCTGAACCTGGAAGCCAAGCCACCACAAAGGCATCTGAACTATTGATTAGCGCATTTGCCCAAAGAGGTCGCCCGGTTAAAAAGACGCTGACCACTGGTATTTTTTCAGATCTAAGTTTGCGTAGCAGATTCAAATCCGAATTTAAATTATCAGAGAAGTTTAATAAGTGGATATCTCCCTGACCCTCTGCATATGGTTCCTCTCCAAATACCACTACCGCAAGGTCAGGCCGATTGACCCAAGATCCATCTGTGCTTAACTCAGCTGAACCTCCAATATCCTCGATAGCCATCTTCAGTCCATCATAGATACTTGTAGCACCAGGGAAATCGCTATTTTCATTTTCTGTGCCCTGCCAAGTGATAGTCCAACCACCATTTTGTTTTCCAATGTTGTCAGCACCATCGCCTGCGACAAGTACACGTTTTTTAGAGGTGATAGGTAGAATGTTATTGTTGTTCTTAAATAAAACTAACGATTTTCGGACTGCCTCTCGAGCAATCTCTCGATGCTCTATTGCACCAATCAAATCCTCATTGCCCGCATTTTTGCGTGACGAAGGCAAGCCTTTTTCATAAAGTCCTGCGCGGATTTTTACTCTCAGGATCCGAGCTACGGCATCGTTAATTCTTGACATGGGGATTTCCCCCGTTTCCACCTGAGCTATGGTATTCGTAAGAAACTCTTTCCAAACCTTAGGTACCATAACCATGTCAATTCCGGCATTAATAGCCTGGGCGCAACTCTCATTGGTACACCCTTCTATCTGACCGATACCATTCCAATCACTGACCACAAAACCATCAAAGCCCATCTGGTCTTTTAAAACATCTGTAAGCAAAAACTTTTGTCCATGAATTTTTTTACCATTCCAGCGATTAAACGAAGCCATTACCGTTTGGACACCCGCATCAATTGCCTCATAATATCCTTGCCCATGAGTGGCGAGAAGCTGATCTAAAGGCATGATCGTGTCGCCCTGATCAAGCCCTCTTAAAGTACCTCCATCACCTATAAAATGCTTCGCCGTAGCAATGACTTTAGAGTCATTTTTTGCCAATTCTCCGATCTCACCTTGGAGGCCTAATACTATCTCTCCTGCGTAGGATTTTATGATAGGCGACTCGCTGCTGTAACCTTCATAGGTTCTTCCCCAGCGATTGTCCTTTACTACTGCAACGGTGGGGGCAAAAGCCCAGTCGATGCCAGTGACCGCAACCTCTCGGGCAGTGATTTCTCCAATCTTTTTCATCAAAGAAGGATCGTTGGCTACGCCCAGACCAATGTTGTGGGGAAAAAGTGTAGCTCCAATAACATTATTATGACCGTGCACTGCATCCGTACCCCATACGATAGGAATGCCCGCGCCACCTTGAGAGCGATCTAAGGAGGCGAGATAGTATTCGTCCGCTAGGGCCAACCAATCACGTACTTTAGAGTGCTTATTGTTTCCAGGAAAAGAACCGCCACCATTTAGAACAGAACCAAGGTGATACTTAGTAACATCTTCTGGCTTTACGAACTTTATTTCACCTTGAACCATCTGGCCGACTTTTTGCTCTAGGGTGAGATTTTTCAAAATCCCCTGAACACGTTTATCGATGTCTGTTGACGATTTAGCATCTGCAAAGAGGGTGCCATGGAAAAAAGCCAAGCAAAAAACAACAGAACTGAAAATCTTAAACGCTAATCTCTTATCGGCACTGTAGGCTGCTTTTTTTAAGTTCATTAGGAACCATCCATAAATTTATTCTAAAAGTCTACCGACTATTGGAATTTCTTCGATCCGACTTCACATCGAATACCGTAGCGTCAATATTTAGTGTTTTTAGAATCTTAAACGCCTGTCAGTAGAATATAAACTAACTATCTAAGCCACGTTTTCACACTCTGTAACACAACCTACTTGTGATCGCATGATTTCACGGGTCAAATCGAAGTGTAAGCCCTCATGCGGCAGTCTGCTCATACCATGCGATAAAAGGGCTGAATTGGCGTTATTTTACCTGAGAGGCGCTTAGGATTGTTACTGGAAGAAGTTTCGAATTGACTCCCGGTAGTTTCGACTCACTTTAAGGGTGGTACCTTCACCGAGTTCCAGTAAGCTTCCACCTTTTGGTAAAGCAGTAATGCTCACTACGCGCTCGATGTTTACAATGGTTGAGCGATGGATGCGGACGAACAGATCACCATCTAGCTTTTCCATAAGCTCCCCAAGAGTAATCCTTATAATATGGGTTTCTCCACAAGCATGAACACACATATAATCACCCGCAGCATCTACCCAGTCAATGTCATCAAACGGTATAACCTTCACAACCCCAGAATCGCGAACCAAAAGTTTTCTCTTAATTCCATCTGCTGGCTGTTGTTCTCCGTCTGAGGTTGCAGGCTTTCCTTCTGCAAGTCGTTGAGAAATCGAATCAATCGCCCCAATTAATGGGCTCTTAATGTCAGACTCTGCGCTGCCACAAATTCTAATATTGGCTCGCTCTACCGCACGCCCAATTCGTTCACGATCGAGAGGCTTAAGCACATAATCAACGGCATGAACGTCAAAAGCATCCATTGCAAACTGATCATAAGCGGTGACGAAAATAATCACGGGCATAACGTCTGACTGCAAGGCTTTTACCACCTCAAATCCATTCATTCCAGGCATTTGAATATCTAAAAAGATCAAATCGGGATTCAACGCCGCAGCTGCCTTTACTGCTTCTCTTCCATTGCAGCATTCTTCAACAATTTCGATTTCCTCAATGTCCGATAACATTGCCCTTAAAAATTTAACTGCCAAGGGCTCATCGTCAACAATTATTGTTCGTAACTTACCCACCAACAAGTACCTCACTAACGGCTGTAGCTGTTATTTTTTCAGGCGGTATCTTCATGTAAATCACAGTACCGCCTTCGACTCCATCATCGATAGAGAACTCGTAGGCATCACCATAAAAAGTTTGTAACCGATTTATCGTATTTTGCAGACCCACGCCATGAGTAGGTATATCTTTTTTAGTTGCCTTTATACCAGGGCCTGTATCGGTGAGCCTCAAGACCAGATGTTCGTCCTGTTTAATCGCATGAACACTTATTTTTCCGCCTTCCTCAATCGGAGCAATAGCATATTTAATAGCGTTTTCTACCAACGGCTGTAAGATCAGGCTTGGAACCTTAATCATCTCAGCATCTGAGGTAATATCAAAATACACCTCTAATCGATCTCCAAATCGCGCTTGTTCAATGCTTAAATAGAGGTTTAGCGCGTCCAACTCTTCTTTTAATGTTACTCGCTTAATTGGATCACTGGCTAATGAATGACGCAAAAAGTTACTTAACTGCACGATCATTCTATTCGCTCGAGGCGTTTCCTTTCCCTCTACAAGAGATGAAATTGCATTAAGAGTATTAAACAAAAAATGCGGATTAAGTTGATATCTCAGCATCTTTAACTGAGCCTCTTGTGCAAAAGTCTCTGCTTGCGCGCGTTTTAACTGCTCTTCTCTGTTGGCTGCCGCAACAGTTAAAAGTGTAGAGTGCTCTGACTGCAATAATTGGTAATATTTAATGCCATGGTAAAAAGCAGACCAGGAAACGAAAATTAAAATCGAGCCAAATAACCAGCCTCCAAAATCTGGCCAAAGATTTTGCTCTCCGGTCATGTACATAAAGGTAGATAGTCTAAGCGCCGCCCAAACTGCTGCGCAGGCAACAACTCCTGAGAATAAACAAATGAAGCGACGCCAAAATGGCATATTCCAAATATAATGAGATAACGGCCGAAGTGGCCATGATAAAGGTATTCCCATTGCCGATTGAAGCAGCGTATGCGCGATGTATCCTGCATCAGTCTGTTGGTCATACCAGAGAGTCAAACTAAAAAAACTAATCAAAGACAATCCAAACCAACCAACCAACTGCAACACCCAAAATTGCGCATTGGTATTCGCATAGAACCGTTTTAAAACTGGATTTAAATTAGTTTCGACCATAATCTTTTTTTATATTTATCTTTTAAAATCGTTAACCAAATCTATGACATCAAAATACTGATCGAATTGTTCCTGTCATTGGCCGCCAATTCATCATGAGATTGAATTCCTGTTAAGATTATAGTTTAACAGAGATCATTTTGAATGACTGAATTAAACCCCAAAAAAACTAATCCTGTCTCCACCAATAAATCTCACATAATTCAGTATCTTAGCATAAAAACGTTGAGGTCAACTCATCCAGAGGTTCGAAGACTTAAGCGTAACCAGTCTATTCATAGCGCCCACGGAAATAAGGTATGGAGATCAAGTTTCGTACTGATGGACTACCTCACCACCTATCCACCTCAATCTAAGTCTAGGGTTCTTGACGTGGGGTGTGGCTGGGGTCTGACCTCTATTTTCCTAGCGAAGCAATTTGGTGCTGATGTTACAGCAATCGATATTGACCCAGGGGTAGAGCCTTTCTTGACACTCCAAGCAAGTATTAACAACTGTTTCATTAGATTTAGGGAAGCACGATTCGAGGATTTCACCCAAGAAGATCTAGGCCACTTCCATACTATTATTGCAGCAGACATCTGCTTTTGGGATGAAATGGTCAAGCCACTGATAGATTTTATTCACAGAGCAATAGAAGCTGGCGTTAAACAAATCTATATTGCCGACCCAGGAAGACCTCCTTATTGGGAGCTCTGTGACTATTGCGTCGAGGCCTTCGATGCCGAAATTGTCACACGAAGGATTTATGAACCCTGGAAAACCGAGAAGTTTATTTTGTCAATTAATAGGCAATAAAAAAGCCGGGGGGGACCGGCTTTTTTACTCACTCAGTGAAGTGTCAATCTAAACTTACTTAACACTCACATCATCGATCCATACCTGGCCACCTTGGTCACCACCCATGTCAAACAAAATACGGCTCTCATCGTCACCAAACCCAGTAGTCGTTTGGTTGAGCGTAAACGTCTGCCAATCGGTAGTGAGAGAAACATCTTCCCCAACATTTGTCCATGGATCATGGTATAAACCAAGACCAGCAATCATCGTTCTTGCAATTGATGATTTGGCTTTGAACGTTACTGTATAGTCGGTGTCTGGGACCAGAGTCATCGTCTGACTTAAGTTCACATCATAAACATTCGCCGACACTGTTTCGACGACTGCGAAATACGAAACGATGTTATCTGCAGTTGCAGCTCCACCTTCCCAACTTGTGCTACCTGACTGGAAATCTCCATTTGTGACTAACTCAACTCCCTCAGCATCCACAACACTGATATCGTCAATCCAAACTTGACCGCCCTGATCTCCGCCCATATCAAACAGGATACGACTTTCATCATCACCATAGCCTGTGCCATCAACCGTTGTAGTCTGAACCAAAGAGAACTCCTGCCATTCAGTAGTTAGATCTACAGACTCACCAGAGTTCGTCCAAGGATCATGATACAAACCGAGTCCAGCAATCATTGTCCGAGCAATGGATGATTTGGCCTTAAACGACACTGTGTACTGGGCATCAGGAACTAAAGTCATGGTCTGGCTTAAGTTTACATCGTATACATTAGCTGAGGTTGTTTCGGCCACCGCAAAGTACGAGGTTATGTTGCTCGCAGCCGCAGCTCCACCTTCCCAGCTTGTAGCTCCATTTGAGAAATCACCATTCGTGACTAGCTCAGAGCCAGCGACTGGCGGTTCAGCTGCCGCAGCACCAACAAAGGTGATGTCATCAAAGTAGTAAGTCTCTGAAGATCCAGCTGAACCAAAGTTCATAAAGATAGATAACGTATCAAACACGTAATCCACATTTAGTTCGGCTGTACCCTCAGCCTGATTACTGAAGTCAAAAGTAAGCGTCTCCCACTCACCAGCTACAGTAGTTACCGCATCAGTTTCGACGGTATGAGTGTTATCACCTGACTCTTCAAGCTTTAGTCTAACGGTAATGCCAGCCTCAGGAGACCAAACACGTACACTCATAACTGTGTCAGTAGCGGTTAACGGATAAACAACATTACCTTTGGCAATCGTAGTTCCTGCCCAAGTCTCATTGCCCTTCACAATAGATACAACAGTATTAGTTGCATCGGTTGGATCAGCTACAAGAGTACTCACATTGTTTCCAAAATCAGCCAAACCATAGTCTGCGGTGGTGGAGTTAAAGTTAATCACCTCATCTACGTTAAGCACATTGTCATCTCCAGTACCTAGATCAACTGGATCAACTGGATCAACTGGATCAACTGGATCAACTGGGGCTGGGGTTGCGGCGGCGTTCTTAGCTAAATTAAACGTCCACCAAACACCCGCTCCAGCCTCTACAGAAACCGTTAGGTATTTACCATCTGCCGTAGCTGTTAACACATCATAGGTGATGGAATCTGGCGCTGAAGCTGAAGAAGATAGCTCAGAACCATTAACGGCTTTTGGAAGTCCAAGATGCGAACCCTTGCCAGTAATGGTAATTTTCCCTGCGGTTTCGTCATAACTATAGGTACCAGCAGAGCTTCCATCATGAGGCGCTACAGGAGTGGCACACGCGTCAGCGCCGCCTTGCCATGCTTCAACCCAGGTGTCATCGCCCATCACATTGCGGAACGATCCGTCATCACCGAATACCATCGTGTCATCAAACCAACATGCACGCTCTGCTACAACATCGGCTCCGGTTGACCACCACTCCATACTGCCCGCAGTAGGTCCAACACCAGCAGCTCCCTCGCCATCCAAAGACCAGCTACCTGCAAGAGCAGAAACCGGCACCTTGACCAAATTGAACGTCCACCAAACTCCGGCACCAGTCTCAACTGTAACAGTCATGTTGTTACCGTCAGCAGTCAGTGTAAGAACCTCATAGATGATCGAATCAGGAGCAGACCCAGATGCGCTTAGCTCTTCACCATTAACAGCTTTTGCAAGTCCTAGGTGGGCACCTCTACCATTGATCGTTAACTGAGCTGCCGCTTCATCGTAGTAAAAAGATGCAGCATTTGAACCATCATGCGGAGCTACAGGGGCACCACAGGCATCTGCCCCACCCTGCCACGCTTCAATCCATGTGTCAGCACCAAGAACGTTTGTGAACGATCCATCTTCACCAAACGTGTATCGATCATCGAACCAACACGCTCGTTCCGCCACCACTGTTTCATCAGCAGACCACCATTCCATGCTACCAGCAACTGGACCAACACCCGCGGAACCAGCACCATCGAGACGCCAATTACCAGCAAGGGGTGATGGCGGCACTTTAGCTAGATTAAAGGTCCACCAGACACCAGGCGCCGTTTCAACAGTCACTGTTAAGCTCATGCCGTCAGCTGTTAGTGTCAAAATATCGTACGTAATAGAATCTGGCGCTGAAGCGGACGACGCCAGCTCCTGACCATTGACTGCTTTGGGCAAGCCTACATGAGCACCTCTGCCAGACAAAGTGAGTGTCCCAGCAGCCTCGTCATGAGTAAATGTTGCTTCCGCACTTCCATCATGAGGGGCGACCGGCGCACCACAAGCATCAGCTCCTCCCTGCCAAGCCTCTACCCAAGTGTCGTTGCCAAACGAATTCTTGAAGGAACCATCCGTTCCAAATGTGTAGAAATCATCAAACCAACAAGCTCTTTCTGCTACAACATCCGCTCCAGTAGACCACCATTCCATGCTTCCGGCTGTGGGGCCTACACCTGCTGCTCCCTCACCGTCAAGTTTCCAAACACCGACGAACGGAGAAACTGGCTTCTTCGCCAAATTAAATGTCCACCAAACCCCAGGGGCCGTCTCTACTGTGACAGTTAAGTTCATACCGTCCGCAGTTAACGTCAAAATTTGATATGTAATCGAATCAGGGGCAGATGCTGAGGCCGATAATTCTTGCCCATTAACAGCTTTGGCTAGACCCAAATGAGCGCCTCTACCGTTAATAGTTAGTGTTGCGCCAGCTTCATCCCAAACCCAAGAAGCTGCAGCACTACCATCATGAGGAGCAACTGGTGCCGCACAGGCATCGGCGCCTCCATCTTGCCAAGCCTCTACCCAGGTATCATCGCCTTGAATATTTTTAAACGTTCCATCTTTTGCAAACGAGAATATATCGTCAAACCAGCACGCACGTTCCGCAACGACATCAGCGCCTGTTGACCACCATTCCATACTACCTGCAGTCGGCCCAACACCCGCCGCTCCTTCTCCATCGAGCAGCCACTCACCAACAAGAGGATCTTCAACTGGTGCCACACACCCTTCTGCACAGTACTGCACTCTGCTTCCGTCAGTCGTTTCAGATACATCAACGCCGGGCTCACCGCTGGTATCGCTAAACGAAATATTAAACGTGACATATCCATCCACATCCGACTCAACCATTTCACGGGATGCTGACCAATCTCCAATTTTACCTACAACCTCAGTCGCCACACCATTAATGGTAACAACCGGCTGCATCAATGCTTCTGTAGCTGTGAAGTCAACTTTAATTGACTGGCCCAGCTTTGCCACACCATCAGGGCTAGAGTCTTTTTCTTGCTGTTGCAATATCATTACGCTTGTCAAGGTTGGCGCAATACCATCCGGACCAGCTGGTTCTGGCAGATCATTTTCAGTAACAGTATTTCCACCGCCACCACAGGCCGCAAGAAATAGCGAAAAAGATAACGCTAGAACAGAACCAAAATGATTAGCTTGGAAAAAAGATTGAAACCAGCCCAAATAGCTGACGGTTGATTGCGGACGCATAACTCCCCCTGACAAAAGTTTAATTTTTTATTCAGCACAAACTGAAAATATTTTTCTCACTCTGAATTCTCTGCCCCCTTAGCCGCAACCTCCATAGCAATTCGGTGAATAGGGATATATATGCGATGAATTGGTTACTGAAACGTTAAACCTGAATAATTCAACTTGCTCCGGGTAAAAGTATATCCAAGAATACTGATAATATTGACTTAGGTGCGGTTTTCGCCGCCCAGACAATTCGGAGAGTCTGGCGTTTCATTACGCTTTTCTAACCACTCATCGGGCGTATAAGTGTGCAAGGCCAGCGCATGTACACCACCTGCAAGCTCATCCGCCAAAATTGAGTAGATCATCTGATGGCGCTGCACCAAACGCCTGCCATTAAACTCCTGACTAATGACTACGACTTTGAAATGACTTTCAGATCCAGGTGGGACAGAATGCATGTGACTTTCATTCGAAACCTCGAGCACCGCAGGCGCAACCCCTGACGTTAGCTTTATAATAATTTCTTGTTCTACCGGCCCCAAATGAATCACATCCCTCCCACTAGATTGATCATTACTCCAGCGGCAACCGCTGACCCAATCACTCCAGCTACATTTGGCCCCATCGCATGCATCAATAAGAAATTTTGAGGATTTGCTTCGAGGCCAACCTTATTAGCAACTCTTGCTGCCATAGGTACCGCAGAGACTCCAGCTGCACCGATTAGTGGATTAACCTTATGAGCGGATAGACGATTCATTAGCTTTGCCATTAATACTCCCGAAGCAGTGCCTATACAAAAAGCAATTGCCCCCAGACCGAGAATACCCATAGTCTCAACATTTAGAAACTTGTCTGCACTCATTTTAGATCCAACACCCAACCCCAAGAAAATAGTTACTATGTTAATTAACGCATTCTGTGTTGTGTCACTCAATCGGTTAACAACGCCACACTCTCGCATCAAATTACCAAAACAAAACATTCCTAACAAAGGGGCTGCATCAGGCAAAAGCATGGCCACAAGTAGTAATAGCGTCAAAGGGAATATAATTCGTTCAGCTTTTGACACCGATCGTAATTGGACCATTGTTATCTGTCGTTCAGCAGGAGTTGTTAGCGCTCGCATGATTGGCGGCTGGATAATTGGGACCAAAGCCATATAAGAGTATGCTGCAACCGCAACAGCTCCTAATAGATCTGGCGAAAGCTTGCTAGTAACAAAGATCGCCGTTGGCCCATCAGCGCCTCCTATTATTCCTATAGACGCTGCGTCACGAATACTAAAGTCCAAGATCCCAAAATGACTCAGCGCAACAGCTCCCAAAACTGTTGTAAAAATACCCACCTGTGCGGCGGCTCCAAGAAGCAGAGTTTTGGGATTGGCTAACAGCGGTCCAAAATCAGTCATTGCACCAACTCCCATAAAAATAACTAATGGGAATAACCCAGTGGCAATACCAGCATAGTAAATGTAGTAAAGCAGCCCGCCGGGGCTTTCTAACTGGCCCAACTGATCATAAATCGGAGCCGCATCAAATCCCGCTCCCGGGATGTTTGCTAAAATAGTCCCAAACCCAATCGGCACAAGGAGCAGAGGCTCAAACCCTTTATTGATCGCCAAGAACAATAACAGCAAACCAACTGCCATCATTGCTACCTGACCCAATTCGATCTGAGCCAAACCGGAAGTTGTCCATAGACTGATTAAATTTTCCATCAACTAGGCCCCTTTAGGCTATGGTTACCAACGTGTCGCCAACGGCACAGCTATCTCCGCTCTGAACTTTTACTGCAACAATTTTTCCCGCATTGGGCGCGCTAATTGATGTCTCCATTTTCATGGCTTCCAAAATAATAACGGACTCCCCTTCAGCAACAACCTGCCCCGGCTCGACCAATACTTTAACAACGTTCCCTGACAGAGGAGCAGTGACCGGTTCACCAGGGATATCTGGAACCGCTCCTGATTCAGCATTGTGAACTCCGATTTCACCAATTGCACTAATATCTCCACCATTGGCAACCGTTACGGTGTAGGACTTCCCTTCCACTTTCACAGTATAAACCTCTTCCCCTTTCTCATTAAGCTGAGCTGGGCTTTTTCCGGTGGGCACTGGCTCAAAAATGCTAGGATCGTTGCGATGCTGTAAAAACTTCAGGCCAACCTGAGGAAATAGAGCATAAGTTAAAACATCATCAATTTGCCTATCACCTTCAGAAAGTTCAAAGCCAGCCGTTTGGGTCAACCCGACTAGCTCATTTTCCAAAGCCGCGAGCTCAGGCTTAATATTATCCGCAGGCCGGCAGACGACAGGCAGTTCTCCCTCGCCTAGCACACGTGATTGCAAATCAGTGTTCACCACCGCAGGCGCAGCACCATACTCGCCTCGCAGCACTCCAGCAGTTTCTTTTGTAATTGACTTATAACGCTCACCAGCCAGCACATTTAGTACTGCCTGAGTTCCAACAATCTGGGAAGTTGGCGTGACCAATGGAATATAA
>Ga0209825_1001063_pt1 | contig 13622 bp, 7 predicted proteins | sample EN8Hudsemesocosm_FD_184631 | JGI IMG/M metagenome (GOLD analysis project Ga0209825, IMG submission 184631) | Methane-oxidizing microbial communities from mesocosms in the Hudson Canyon - EN8B Hudson Canyon (SPAdes) (version 2) | ecosystem: Environmental > Aquatic > Marine > Cold seeps | place...
TGGAGCCTGAGACTACGACATCATAGAGCTCTATTGCATCATCGGTTGTTGATGTTATTGTGCCGGAGTTTGTAATAAATGAAATTGTAACTCCACTCGCAGTAACCGCTTCATTATCTGTGATTATGATTGAACCATTTTCAGTCACTTCGAGCCCATCCCCATTATCAACGGTATGTTGTGATGTCGTTGCTGTGGAAATCGTTACTGTCTCCGCAGATACCTGTCCAGTACTGACAACAAAAAGCATAATGAATGGAAAAATATTTCTGATATGTGTTTTTTCTATAAAAGGTGTAATGATTGCTGAGTGAAGTTTTTTCATTTAGAAAACCGTTAGAATTGAAGTCATGATCTAGAAGGAATTATACTAGATTGAGTTTACCAGGTAACATCTAAAAAATAATTTACAGGGTCAAATGTAATGGTACCGATATTAATAAAGCACATAAAATCCCATTCAAACAAAACAAAACCAAACCAAACCAAACCAAACGGCGTAATTTAATTCAACCGTTATTCCTAGAAAAATTAATTTATCGACAGACCACTATGGGTCGATTAGAGCCTTTCAGTGTATGATTTAATTGCGATGAATTTTTTAATATTGTCTATTCATATCTGAGCTAATACACTTTATCCCTTCAATATCGAACCGTTCTCCTCTTCAGCTTCCCTTTTTTAAATAAGCTAACCTTAATCAACACGCATAATGACTGTCACAAAACCACAGACCTAAAACGTTACCCCCCTTAGTCCTCAATTTAGATTACTGTTAACAACACCTGTTGCGTATTAATAGCTATAATAAATCTAGACCTTCATAGGCCAAATCAGTCACCGATTGAGTTTTCAAAGATTTTATGAATTTTCTATTGCTATTTTGTTTGCTGTTTATCGCCCCAGATACTAATGCAAAGGCGCCAGAACCAGACTCAAACCCAAAAATTGAAACCATTAATTTACAACTAAAATGGTTTCATCAATTTCAGTTTGCTGGCTATTATGCGGCTAAAGAAAAGGGCTACTATTCCGATGTAGGTCTCAAGGTGAATTTAATTGAACGTACACCTAAGATTAATGTAGTTGATCAGGTTAGTTCTGGTGCTGCACACTATGGTATTGAAGATACCGGCATCATTGTACGTTATGCCAACGGCGAACCGATCAAAGCTCTTGCTGCTATTTTTCAACATAACCCCTATATATTCATTAGTAAACAATCCTCGGGTATCGTCAGTCCCTATGAGATGATTGGTAAAAGAGTTATGTATGATAAAAAAGACGGGAAAGGGGCCGAAGAGATCCCGCTTAGGGCTCTTTTGGCTGAAACAGGTATAACAGATGAACAATTCACTCATATAAAAACAAGTTTCGACAAAAATGATTTAATTCAAGATAAAACTGATGTGATTTCTGGATATATAACGGATGCTCCTCGTTTTTTTGAGGCCAGAGGAGTCAAAATAAATGTGATTAATCCTTTAAATTACGGCATTGATTTTTACGGTGACTTACTATTTACCAGTGACAAGGAAGTGCAAAACAATCCTAAACGTGTACAAAGCTTTCTCCAGGCAAGTATCAAGGGATGGCGCTATGCGTTAGAGCATCAAGAAGAAATTATTCAATTAATTCTGCAGAAATATCATTCAAAACTAACTATAGAAGAGCTTCGCTATGAAGCAAAACAAATCTATAAACTTATTCTTCCAGATAGCATTCCAATTGGCGAGATAAAGCCCTCCCGGCTAAGAGTAGCAGCAAACCTTTATACCCGATTAAACCTTTCCCCTGCTTTAACAGAGCATAGCCTCAATGATTTTATTAATATTAATTCGGCTAAATTAAAAATTAGCGACGAGGAAAGAAATTGGTTACAAAAGCATCCTGAGATTACCTTTACTGGAGATCCAGACTGGCTTCCTTATGAAGCTTTCGATGAGAAGGGTAATTATATTGGTATTGTTTCAGAGTATTTGGCTAAAATTGAAATCCTGTTAGGCATTAAATTTACCATTATCCCGACCAATAGCTGGGTTGAATCTGTTGATAAAGCAGAAGGAGGTGAAGTAGATATCATCTCTGAAACAGTTAATTCTACTTTACAAACAAGGATGAACTTTACCAAGCCTTACCTCTCTAGCCCAATCGTTATTATCATGCATAAAGATGCACCTTATGTAGATAGCATTAATCAGATAGCCGCAAAAAAAATAGCACTAATAAAAGATTATGGCTATGTGCATGAAATCATTAAAAAGTACCCTAAGCTGAATATTCTTTGGGTTAATACTATTGATGAAGGACTTACGGCAGTATCAACTGGGCAAGTTGATGCCTTACTGTCCACTTTAGCGCACTCAATTTATAAAATATCGAAAAACAATTTAACCAATCTCAGGATTGTAGGAAAAACCGAGTTTAGCAATGATCTAGCCTATGGCATACAAAAAAAGCTGGCACCTTTAGTTCCTTTATTTAATCGTGCCATTAATGCTATTAGCGAAGCAGAAAAAAGACGTATATCTGCGGCTTGGGGAGAAGAAAAATATAGAGAAAAAATTGATTTTCAGCTCGTAATTAAAGGCGTATCTGCTTTATTGATTTTGATCGCTGTTTTTATTTTATGGAATCGCAAACTGGCAAAAGAAATTATTGAGCGCAAAAACATTGAAAACTCGCTTCGACAAAGTGAACAACGTTTCCGAACCATTTTTAATGACACCCCACTGGGAGTCGCAAGAATCAATTCTCTATCGGGGAAAATCTATGAAGTTAACCCCAGTTATGAAAAAATAATCTGTAGAACACAAAAAGAATTAAAGTCTCTAGATTGGATGTCAATCACCCACCCAGATGATCTGCAGGAAGACCTGGATAATATGGCTTTAATGAACTCCGGTAAAACAACCGGGTTTAATATGACGAAGCGTTTAATTCGTCCTGATGGTTCCCTGGTGTGGATCAATATGACAATTGCCCCGATGCAAGTTGACAACAGTAACGAACCTCTGCATTTATGCATGATGGAAGATATTACTCTGCGTAAAATAAAAGATGACCAATTAAAGCTTGCAGAAACAGTTTACCAAAATACTAATCAAGCAATTATGGTGACAGATACAAGCAACCTGCTTGTTGCTGTTAATCCCGCTTTCACTGAATTAACTGGCTATAGCTTAGATGATGTTCAAGGGAAAAACCCAAGGTTTCTCAAATCCAACAGACAAGACAGCTCCTTTTTTACTCTGATGTGGGAAAGTCTTAATTCGACAGGCTACTGGCAAGGTGAAATCTGGAATTTGAAAAAAAATGGTGATGAATATGCGGAACTCCTTACCATTAACTCTATTTATGACGAGAACAATAATATTCTGCAACGAGTTGGCTTATTTTCAGATATAACTGAAAAAAAACGGGCGGATGAAAAAATATGGAAGCAGGCCAATTTTGACTCACTAACACAGCTACCCAACCGTCAGATGTTTTCTGATCGACTAGCGCATGACATTAAATTATCCCAACGTAGCAACAAACCTTTAGCGCTATTTATCCTGGATCTTGATCACTTTAAAGAAGTCAATGATGCTTTAGGGCATGACAACGGGGATCTTTTATTAATAGAAGCAGCCTCCCGCCTTAAGAAATGCGTTAGAAATTCTGATACGGTTTCTCGCCTTGGGGGGGATGAATTTACTATAATTCTTCCCGAGTTAGATGATACGCAAGCAGTCGATCGCATCGTAGAAAATATTATTCTAAGCCTACAAGAACCCTTTGCATTAGGTATGGAAGAGGCCTATATATCTGCTAGCATAGGAATTGCACTGTATCCATCTGATTCAGATGAAATTGGAAAACTTATTAAATTTGCCGATCAGGCGATGTACCTGGCTAAAGAAAACGGCCGCAATCAATTTAGATTTTTTACCCAGTCCATGCAATTTTCTGCTCAACTTCGTCATCAATTAATGACCGACTTGCGCAGTGCATTAAAAGAGCATCAATTTCAACTCTATTATCAAGCTATTACTGAACTACAGACAGGTAAAATAATTAAAGCAGAAGCCTTGTTACGATGGCTTCACCCTAGCAAAGGCATGATTAACCCTGCTGACTTTATTCCTTTGGCAGAAGAATCCGGACTTATTGTTGATATTGGTAATTGGGTATTTGAACAAGCAGTATGCGACCTAAAGCGTTGGCAACAAGATTATGCTGTGGATTTACAAGTCAGTATCAACAAATCAGCTGTACAATTTCGTTCTGAAACAGATTATCAGCGCTGGATAGACCATATACATCAAACTGGCGTAGATGGTAGCAGTATTGTTGTTGAAATTACAGAAAGCTTATTAGTAGAAAGCTCTGATCATGTCAAAACTCAATTACTCGATTTTCGTGACCAAGGCATACAAGTCGCAATAGATGATTTTGGTACAGGGTATTCTTCTTTATCCTATCTCAATAAATTTGATATTGATTACTTAAAAATAGACCGCTCTTTTATCAGTAATTTAGCATCAGGAAGCAATGAACTGATTTTATGTGAAGCGATTATAGTCATGGCACACAAACTGGGTTTAAAAGTTATTGCCGAAGGCATAGAAACCCAAGAGCAACAACAATTTTTAGTCGATGCAGGCTGTGATTTTGGACAAGGTTTTTTATTTTCCAGGCCTTTGCCTGTAGAAGACTTTGAAAAAGTATTAGCAGAAATTAACAGGGCTTCAATCGTCATTTAAATACAACTTGATTCCTGCCTTTATCTTTAGCCTGCTAAAGAGCGTTATCCCCTCTTTTTTGGATTTGAAACTGCGTTTTATCATGACTTAATGTGGACAGTGCTCCCTACTTTTTTGAGTGCTCTTTGCCCTCTATTCCATATAAATCATAATCCTTATATTCTTCATGGCTCTATACAAACCACAGGTAAATTACTTTTATCGTTAAGGAGTAAGCTGTCATTAAGTTAAGCTTTTGTAGCCGTGATATTCTTTAGTATGTGGAATTAGAACCTGTAACTACTGTTGCGCTATACCACCTCATACTCAGAAAACTTAAAAACGCTATAAGCGCCTTGCTCACAAGTAAGTAATCATTAATAAATTGTAACTATACTGCCAATGAATGTAAGCCATATCCCACAAAAAAGTAGGTCATATGCCACAACTTACTTTAAAGATATCTACCTGTTTAAATATTTCTAATTAACAAGTTTATAACGCACTGAAAAAACAGTGCTTTAATAATATTTCCAACAAATTAATTGTGGCATAAAAATTGATTATAAATTAGTTCAAATAATAATTATATGAATCATAATGCAGACAAAAACTAAATTACTACTAACGAGCTCGATGCTTATTGCATCCTTAATTTCAACCCCTGCTTTTTCAGTTCAAAAAGGTAAATGGACCGTGCCTGAACCTGTAACTGATGCAGATTACCCGAAATCAAACCCAGCCAAAGAGGAGCTAGGTAAATTTCTTTACTATGACAAAATACTATCAGGAAATAAAAATATCTCTTGTGCCAGTTGTCATCATGCCCTGGCTGCATCAGGTGATGGTTTATCCCTACCCGTTGGAGAAGGCGGTCAAGGTCTTGGTATAACAAGAAATACCGGAACGGGAACTGATGCAATTCATGAGCGCGTGCCTCGTAATGCTCCTCATGTTTTTAACCTTGGTTCATATGCATTTACCACTATGTTTCATGATGGCAGATTAGCAATAGATGAAACACACCCAACAGGATTTATTACTCCGGCAGGTGATGATTTTTTACCAGGGATAGACTCTCCTGTTTCCGCACAGGCAATGTTTCCAGTTACCTCAGGAACTGAAATGGCTGGGCAAGGAGATGAAAATGATGTTTCGATTGCTAGCGAGCAAGAAGGTGTAAGAGGAATCTGGCGCGTACTTACCAAGCGTGTAACAGATATTCCTGAATATCTTTCAATGATTTTCAATGTCTATCCAGAGTTAAACAATGATGTAAACCAGGTCAACTTCACTCATATTGCCAATGCGATTGGTGCTTATGAAACCGTTGCTTTTCGTGCTGATAATAGCCCCTTTGACAAATATGCCAGAGGTGATTGGAATGCTATGAGTTCAAATGCCGAAGAAGGCTTGAAAATATTTAACACAAAGGCTAAATGTGTAATGTGTCATAGCGGAAAATTTCAAACAGATGAGCAATTTTACTCTGTAGGCATTCCACAAATAGGCTCAGGAAAAGGTGATGGTCTTAATGGACAGGATGACTTTGGTCGAGAACAATTTACAGGGAATTCTGCAGACCGTTATCGCTTTAGAACACCAACATTGCGTAATGTTGCAATTACCGGCCCATGGGGACATGATGGCGCTTATAATACGCTAGAAGGCGTTGTTCGCCATCATTTAGACCCAGTCAACAGCCTAAATAATTACGATACCACTCAAGCAGTTTTACCATCGAAAAGTGATTTAGATGCCACAGACTTTGTGGTTCATAATGATGATAGCAGTCGCTCTGCTCTTGCCACCAGCATAGATCTAGCCCCCATAAATCTTAGTGAAGAAGAATTTGCTAACTTAATGGAATTCTTGCATGCACTAACCGATACAGCAAGTCTTGATTTACGCTCTACAGTTCCATCAAGAGTTCCAAGTGGATTGCCATTAGGAGATTAATAGACTAAACAACGCACTTGCATTTTTCGCAAAGCTTAAAAGAGAGTAATCTAATTTAAGCCGCGAAAAATGCTCTGTACTCTGTACTCGTCAGTACAGAGTATTATTTATCAAAACTATCAATTAGCCCGTTTTCAGCAAAAATATTGGCATTACCTCGATTAAAGATAATCCCGCCAGCTTGGCTACTTAGAGGTGTATTCAGTCAATCAATATGCCATTGTTTAAGCAGCATAAGCAGATGCGTAATCATGGTAAACAAGAGGAAAGAATAGGACTGTCTAACACGGCACCTGAGTGCAATTTAAAACTTCGTAATCTGCAGCAATAATTGGCTGAATTCATTATGGGGGAGTGGTTTGCTTTTAAAATACCCCTGATAGCTCTTACACCCCTTTTGTATTGCCATCTAGTTTTCTACGCTATGTTTCATTTACTACCTTATACAGTCGAAAACTGAAATATAAACATAAGAATGCTGCTACTGTAAAAGCAACTCTCCTTCTGCCAAACTAATAATTTCATTCTAGCAGAAGATGTGCGCGCAGGATAAGACTCATCATTCTTTTATTCAGCTTTACTGGCTGCTTAGAGTCATATTCAGTTAATTAAAATACATTGTTAGGCAAAGAATTTTACTAATTCAAGTACAATACACCGTCACCTTCCTATAAACTGAATTTTGTATGTCGCTTGCCATTGTCTATAGCCGAGGCCGATCAGGAATTGATGCCCCTCTGGTAACAGTAGAAGTCCACGTGACTAACGGCTTACCTCAACTCTCTATTGTTGGCTTGCCCGAAACCGCCGTTAAAGAAAGTAAAGACAGAGTGCGTGGTGCGATTATTAATTCGCATTTTGAATTTCCTATTCAGCGAATTACCATTAATCTTGCTCCTGCTGATTTACCTAAAGAAGGCGGTCGATTCGATCTGGCCATTGCCTTGGGGATACTCGCCGCATCAGATCAAATTCCAAAGAAAACACTGGCTAACTATGAATGTGTCGGAGAGTTATCACTGAGCGGTGAGTTGCGCTCTATTGTCGGCGCATTACCTGTTGCCATTCATAGTCGTGATGCCAAAAGAATGCTTATTTTACCGACTGAGAATGCGGCTGAAGCCGCCTTGGTTGAACAGGCCGAGCTGTTACCCGCCAGTAGTTTATTAGAGGTTTGTGCCCATATTAGCGGACAAAAGTCGTTAAATACTTATCTACCAGAACAGCTAAAAAACAAGCCTAAAACTGCAATAGACTTTTCTGATGTGCAGGGCCAGTTTCATGTTAAAAGAGCCTTTGAGATTGCCGCAACGGGAGCTCATAACCTAATTATGCTGGGTCCTCCAGGAACTGGTAAGTCTATGTTGGCATCACGTTTGCCAACTATCATGCCTGAATTAAGCGAACAACAAGCTCAGGAAACGGCAGCGATTGCCTCCATCAGTGATAAAGGGCTGGATATTGACAACTGGCTTAGACCTCCTTTCAGAGCACCTCATCATACCGCATCAGCTGCCGCGTTAGTCGGGGGAGGCAGTAATCCCAAGCCTGGTGAAATTTCACTGGCTCATAATGGCACTTTATTTCTGGATGAACTTCCTGAGTTTGACCGAAAAGTTTTAGAAGTTTTACGTGAACCTTTAGAAACAGGACATATCACTATTTCCAGAGCCAGTCGACAAGCAGATTTCCCTGCAAAGTTTCAATTAATTGCCGCGATGAACCCTTGCCCCTGTGGCTATCAGGGTGATCCATCAGGTCGTTGCCACTGCACAGAAGAGCAAGTTGCCAAATATCGCGCTAAAATTTCTGGTCCATTATTAGACCGTATCGATATGCACCTGGAAGTTCCTCGTGTTTCGCATGAGGTTTTACGAAACGGTTCGACAGAAGGCGAAGAAAGCAGTGCAAAAATCAGATCCCGGGTGGTAACCGCTCAGAAACGAGCAATTGCACGTTGTGGCAAGGTTAATGCGGCTTTAACAGCGGTTGAAGTAAAGCAATACTGCCCTTTATCCGAACGGGGGCATCAAATATTAGAACAGGCGATGGACCAATTTGGTTTATCTCATCGCGCGTATCATCGCATTTTAAAATTGGCCAGAACCATTGCTGATTTAGCGCATTCAGAACAGATAGAAATACCTCACTTAAGTGAAGCCATAGCTTATAGAAAATTGGATCGTAGTAAATAGTTTATGAAAAAACAAAACCAACATGTAGCCTTGATGCAGCAACGCGGAATCAAGCCCCCCCGCGACAATCCCCTTGATTCCACTTCGTTTCATCAAGGCTACGAATAAAATGGTTCATTACCGCAGAAATTTCATAAAGGGGGGAACTTATTTTTTCACTGTTAACCTTAAAAATAGACAATCAACCTTATTAGTTGATGCGGTTGATCTATTGCGTGAATCCTTTTCATACACTCAGAATAAAAAACCATTGACCATTATTGCTATCGTTATCTTACCCGAACATTTACATTGTATTTGGCAATTACCTGAAGGAGATAAGGATTATCCTGCAAGATGGAAATCAATTAAAAGTCATTTCACGCGCCAAATAAAAAAAGCGGGAATGCATGTTAAGCAAAACAAACATCATGAACATAATATTTGGCAGAGGCGCTATTGGGAACATACGATTCGCGATGAAAATGATTTAAGCTGTCATATTGATTATATTCACTACAACCCGGTAAAACATGGCTGGGTAAAATCAGTAAAAGACTGGGAATACTCGTCTTTCCATAAATATGTAAAAAATGAAACATTGCCTCCAAACTGGGGGAGTGATTTTGAAATTAAAGACACAATAAGCTACGGAGAACGTAGCCTTGATGCAGCAACGCGGAATCAAGGAATATCGAATAAAAACCTTGATTCCACTTCATTTCATCAAGGCTACTTAAATGAATAAATTAAATCCTCAACAGCTAGAAGCTGTTAAAACCATTGATCACCCTTTATTAGTTCTGGCAGGTGCTGGCAGTGGAAAAACCCGGGTAATTACCGAGAAAATTGCTTATCTGGTTCAGCAAGGTACCGCTGCCCGTCATATTGCTGCGCTGACATTTACCAATAAAGCGGCCAGAGAAATGAAGGGAAGAGTTAGTAAGCTTTTGAATGATAAACAAAGTAAAGGCCTGCGGGTTTCTACTTTTCATTCGCTTGGGCTTGATATCTTGCGTAAAGAACATAAAGCACTGGGTTATAAAGCAGGGCTGACATTATTTGACGAGCAAGATAAGTTAACTTTATTGCGCAATTTAATTACCCATGGCTCGAATGACTGGGATATTGATGCCGTTGATTTTTATAATAAACAAATTGGCGACTGGAAAAATGCTTTTATCACACCTGAACATGCCATCAGTACCGCCACAGATGAAACTCATCTGATTGCTTTACTTTATACTGATTTTAATCGTAATTTAAAAGCTTATAACGCGATCGATTTTGATGATTTAATTTTATTACCTGTTTTATTGTTTCAGCAGAATCCCGCTGTACTGGAAAAATGGCAAAATAAAATTCGATATTTATTGGTTGATGAATACCAGGATACCAATATCACCCAGTATGAGCTGGTGCGTTTATTGGCAGGTAATCTAGGTCGCTTTACTGTGGTGGGTGATGATGATCAGTCTATTTATGCCTGGCGAGGGGCTCAGCCTGAAAATCTGGCGCAATTAGAGAAAGACTACTCTCGTTTGCAGGTGATTAAACTGGAGCAAAATTATCGATCAGCGGGCCGCATATTAAAAGTTGCCAACCATTTGATTGCCAACAACCCACATGCTTTTGAAAAGAAATTGTGGAGTAATTTAGGCTTTGGCGATCCATTAAAAGTGATCAGTCATAAAGATGACCGTAGCGAAGCCGCGCAAATTGTGTCTGAAATTATTCATCATAAATTCAGACATGGCGGTAATTATTCCGATTACGCTATTTTATATCGAGGTAACCACCAGTCCCGCTTGTTTGAGGGCTGTTTAAGAGAAAATAATGTGCCTTATTTTATCAGTGGCAGTACCTCCTTCTTTGCCTTTTCGGAAATCAAAGATATTCTGGCTTATTTGAGATTGTTTGTTAATCAGGATGATGATGCGGCCTTTTTAAGGATTATAAATACGCCCAGACGAGAAATAGGACCCTCTACGCTGGAAAAACTTGGAGCTTATGCAAATGAGCGCCATATCAGTCTGTTTTCTGCCTGTTATGAACTGGGCCTGACTCAATCATTACCCGAAAAGTCTATTCATCGCTTAAAAAAGTTTGCTGACTGGGTGCAGGATACCGCGGAAAAAATTGAACAGGGCGATACTTTTAAAGTAATTGAGCAGTTTATTCAGCAAATCAATTACGAAGCCTGGCTACATGAAAACAGCAAAACCCAGGCCGCTGCTGAACGTAAGATTAAAAATGTTAGCGATTTAATTGAATGGTTAAAACGTATTGCTGATAAAGAAAAAGACACAGAAAAGTCACTGGCGGAAATCATCGCCAAAATTCTGTTGATGGATATTATGGAAAGAAATCAGGAAGAAGAAGCAGGAGATCAAGTTAGCTTAATGACCTTGCATGCTTCCAAAGGCCTGGAATTTCCGCATGTTTTTTTAATCGGTGTGGAAGAAAATATCCTACCCCACCAAGCCAGTATTGAAAACGATAATATTGAAGAGGAAAGGCGCTTAACCTATGTAGGCATTACCCGGGCACAAAAAAGTTGTACCTTAAGTTATTGCACCCATCGAAAGCGTTATGGCGAAGTGACTGAATGTGAGCCGAGTCGATTTCTAAATGAATTGCCAGAAGAAGATCTGGAATGGTCTAATAAAAAACAATTGGAGCCTGAAGTCATTAAACAGCGTGGAAAAGCAAATTTGGCTAATTTAAAGTCTATGCTATCTTAAATAGAAGATTAATTCGCCGACAAAGTCATGGGGACATCCTTTGAAAATATGTTTAAGAAATTATCAACTAATATTCATTATTCTATTAAGTACTCAATTTGTACTTCCAGCTTCTGCAGCTATCTATAAATGTAAGACGGCTAATGGTCAAACTATTTATTCCAGTAAAAAATGCGTAGGTAACTCAAGCATTTTTTCCGTAAAAAAAGAAAAAACAGTTGAGCAGACTTTAAATAAAAAGTTAAACAAACCTTCAGTAGATATTTATATTAAAAGCTGGTGCCCTTATTGCAAAAAAGCGATAGCCTATTTGCGATCAAATAACATTCCTTTTAATAGTTATAATATCGAAAATAATGCCTATGCTAAATCTAGAAAACAAAAGATTGCACCAGGCTATACAGGAGTCCCTCTTACAGTAATCAATGGGCAAATACTGAAAGGTTTCTCATCTAGCCGTTTTGATAAGGCGCTTAATTTATAAGACTTCATTAGAATGAATAAAATTACCCGTCTTGCGATGTTTGATCGCTTGGCCATAGAAATCCCAAATCCAGAAACAGAGCTGAAATATTCCAGCTCTTTTGAACTGTTGATAGCAGTTGTGTTATCGGCTCAGGCAACAGATAAAGGCGTTAATAAAGCAACAGCCAAATTATTTCCAGTAGCCAATACACCTGAAGCCATCTTGGCCTTAGGCGAAACCGGGCTGAAAGAGTATATAAAGACCATCGGTTTATTTAATACCAAAGGCGCTAATATTATTAAGCTCTGCCAACGACTGATTGATCTGCATAATAGTCAAGTCCCTGAAAATAGAGAAGCCTTAGAAGCACTTGCAGGGGTTGGCCGAAAAACAGCGAATGTTATTTTAAATACCGCCTTTGGGCAGCCTACAATTGCTGTTGATACGCATATTTTTAGAGTATCTAATCGAACAGGTTTGGCTAAAGGAAAAAATGTACTGGAAGTTGAAAAAAACCTGGAGAAATGGGTGCCAAAAAAGCACAAACTAGATGCTCATCATTTATTGATATTACACGGTCGTTATACCTGTATTGCACGAAAACCTCGCTGCCAGAGTTGTGTTATTGAAGATTTGTGTGATTTTAAAGAAAAAACAGAAAGCTAAACCCTAGATGGAACTTGAATTATTCTGTATAGTCGGAGAGCTAAGTGCCAATTGAGAACAGTGGCACTAGAGAATATATTTGAGTTTATGATGAATAGAGCTGTGTTCAAATATATTAAAAAACCATAAAAACACTCGAGGGGATAATGATGAAAAAAATAAACAAAACACCTTTAGCTGCTGCAATGAGCACTGCTGTTGTGTCTGCCTTTACTGCAACTACAGCTAATGCTGAAGCAAATCCATTTGCAATGACTGAATTATCTGATGGCTATATGCAAGTTGCAGAAGCTAGCTATAATATCGTTCCCTGGGGCGGCAAATCTGCTAAGAAAGCAAATGAAGCTTCTTGTGGAGAAGGCAAATGTGGTGCCATGATGGATGGCGACAAAATGAAAAAAGGCATGGAAAGTTCTTGCGGTGCCATGATGAAAGGTAAAGACGGCGCTTGTGGTGCAATGGATAGCGCTGAGAAAAAAACTGTAGAAGCTAAATGCGGCGAAGGACAGTGCGGCGCCATGATGGATGGCGACAAAATGAAAAAGGGTATGGAAAGCTCTTGTGGTGCAATGATGAAAGGAAAAGAAGGCTCTTGCGGTGATATGAAAGAAGACAACAGCAAGATGGGTGGCATGGATATGAAGGGTGGAGATATGTCCTGTGGCGCCATGATGAATAAGATGAAAAGTGGCGAAATGTCTTGCGGTGGAATGATGGAAAAAATGAAAAATGGTGAGATGTCTTGTGGCGCCATGATGGAAAAAATGAAAGGCAAAATGGGTGGTATGGATATGAAAGGCGGCGGCATGGGTGGCATGGACATGAAAGGTGGTAGCATGGGCGGCATGGATATGAAAGGCGGTAGCATGGGCGGCATGGATATGAA
>Ga0209825_1001066_pt1 | contig 13615 bp, 8 predicted proteins | sample EN8Hudsemesocosm_FD_184631 | JGI IMG/M metagenome (GOLD analysis project Ga0209825, IMG submission 184631) | Methane-oxidizing microbial communities from mesocosms in the Hudson Canyon - EN8B Hudson Canyon (SPAdes) (version 2) | ecosystem: Environmental > Aquatic > Marine > Cold seeps | place...
TTTAAAATCCGCATAATGCGGCTAAGAGTAGATAGGTCTCGGCGCTGCTGGTCAGCAACGCAAACAACACAAGCCAGATTCCAAGTAGGTAGTGCCAGTAGTTTGCGCAGAGGCTTAGGTTACCGCTTACCCGTGCCCAGCTCTGTTGAGTATCAGATAGAGACTTTCGCGATACGCGGATAAAGACCCAAGCTAGAACCAATAAGCCGCCAATAAGGTGGGCGCCGTGCACAGCGGTGAACAGATAAAAATAGCTGTTCGCGGGGTTCGATGCCAAGTAGTAACCTAGGTCGTTCAGTAGAGACCATACCCAGAGTTGGGCCACGATAAATTGCACCGTGAGTGTCAGCGCCACGCCGGTAGCGGCGAGTACGGCTCTTTTTCGGCCAGTTCTAGCGTAGTACAGCGCAAGCTGCATGGCCACGCTGGCGGCCACTAATACGCCGGTGTTTAGCCAAAGGCGCCAAGGGTCGCTTAGAGGTTGCCAAGGCTGTCCAGCTAGAGCTTGAAAGTCTGGAAATTGTGAGCGTTCTAAAAAGGTAATAATAAATAGAGAGAAAATAACGGTCACAACCGCCAAGAAAAATTTCAAGGCAATTCGCTTTTGATTGTTGAGTAAGCTTATGGCGTTCATTGCCGGCTGTGGCTGTGCCGTATCTGTGGCCAGCCAGGGTTTTTCCGAAAGCGTAGCAAAGAAACTCATGAGCGATCTCCTTCCGCTTCGCCTTCAGAGAGGTGCGCGGCATCCACCGGTACGTTTTGCGGTGTAAAATCGTCCACGGCGCCCGGGACGCAATAGTCATAAGCCCAGCGATGCACTACCGGCAATTTTGCTCCCCAATTTCCGTGCACAGGGGGTATCTGTGGGGTTTGCCATTCTAAAGATGAAGCCTCCCAAGGGTTGTGGGCGGCTTTTTTATCGCTGCGTAAACTAATGATGACGTTGATGATAAATAGAAGTTGGGCGACGCCGACAATAATGGCTGATACGGTAATGCCCGCGTTTAGTGTTTGGGCCGACTCAGGAATAAAGTCGGTGCCGGCCATTGAATAATAACGACGCGGTACGCCAAGAAATCCCAAGTAGTGCATGGGAAGATAAATCGCGTAGGTTCCTAAAAAGGTGATCCAGAAATGTGTTTTCCCCAATCCAGTGTGCAACATTTTTCCGCTCACCAAAGGGAACCAGTGATAGATGGCCGCAAACAACACCATTATAGGTGAGACGCCCATTACCATATGAAAATGGGCCACTACAAAATAGGTATCAGACAGTGGCAAATCAATCACCACGTTACCTAAAAATAGACCAGTTAGGCCGCCGTGAGTAAAGGTGAAAATAAAACCAATAGCAAATAACATTGGCGTTGTTAGGCGTATGTTGCCGCGCCAGAGGGTGAGCACCCAGTTGTATACCTTGATGGCCGTGGGAATGGCGATAATGAGAGTTGTGGTGGCAAAGAAAAACCCAAATACGGGGTTCATGCCGCTCACATACATGTGGTGGGCCCAGACAATAAAGCTTAAGCCGCCAATAGCTACGATGGCCCAGACCATCATGCGATAGCCAAAGATATTTTTCCGCGCGTGAACAGACAGCACATCTGACACCATACCAAAAGCAGGCAGGGCAACAATGTAAACTTCTGGGTGACCAAAAAACCAGAATAAATGTTGGAACAAGACTGGGCTGCCGCCGTTGTAGTCCAACGATTCACCTAGGGAAACAATGGCGGGCATAAAAAAGCTGGTGCCCGCCAGTTTGTCCAACAGCATCATAATGGCGCTAACTAGCAGTGCGGGGAAGGCCAGTAAACCCAAGATGGTGGCGACAAAAATCCCCCAAATAGACAGCGGCATGCGCATCAAGGTCATGCCGTGGGTGCGCGCTTGTAAAATGGTGGTGACGTAATTCAAGCCACCCATAGTAAAGGCCACAATGAAAATGGCGAGAGAGACGAGCATCAGTATGATGCCCCCGTTGTAGCCCGGGGTGCCGGCTAGAATGGCTTGGGGAGGGTAGAGTGTCCACCCCGCGCCTGTCGGGCCACCGCTAATAAAAAAGCTGCTCATAAGTACCAAGACAGACAGCAAGTACATCCAGAAGCTGAGCATGTTGAGATAGGGGAATACCATATCTCGCGCGCCAATCATTAGGGGAATAAGGTAGTTGCCAAAGCCCCCTAAAAGTAAGGCCGTTAGCAAATAGATCACCATAATCATGCCGTGCATGGTGACGAATTGTAGGTAAGAGGCAGGATCAATAAAATCGAAACTGTCGGGAAACCCAAGTTGTAAGCGCATAAGACCAGAGAGTACCAGCGCCACCAGACCCACAAAAATAGCGGTAATAGCGTATTGCACGGCAATGACTTTGTGGTCTTGGCTCCAGATATAACGCGTTATAAAGCTAGAGGGATGGTGTGATTCATCTATTTGCTCAGCGATGGCCGTATGTGTCATAGCGCGCGTTCCCTATTAGCGATGTTCGCTATCGAATTGATTAATGTAGGTAATTAGGTCGTCAATGGCTTGCTCATCTTTGAGCATTCTGGCCATCAATATCATTTGTTTTCCATAGTTATCGTCGGCGTGGTTACCCCGTACGCCGCTACGGAAATTTTCGATTTGACGTTTGATGTACCAATCTTGTTGGCCCGCGAGTTTTGGAGCATTCAATGAGAAATTGCCCTGGCCTTCTGTGCCGTGACAAGCGCCACACGTTATGTAGTAGGAGGCGCCGCGAGCCGCGTTGCCATTTATCTGATTATCGACCGCCGCTTCTTCAAGGCTATCGATATGAGCGAGAACATTTTTCATGGCTTGCTTGTCGGTAAGAATTGCCGCCATGGGGGCCATCTGTTGGCCAAAGATATCGTCTTTGTGGGCGCCGCGAATGCCTTGCTGGTAGTAGTGTAGCTGTCGGCTTAAATACCAACTGGCTTGGCCGCTGAGTTTGGGAGCATTGAGTGCCTTGTTCCCCTCAGCTTGTTGGCCATGGCAAGCCGCGCATGTAGCGTATAGGGCCTGACCCGCAATAGGGTCGCCTTTTGTGCCCACTTGGGTTTCACGAAAGGTGGGCTGGCTTGCAAGCCAGGCGGTGAAATCTTCGGGGGTGTCCACCACCACATGGCCGCGCATGGTGTGGTGGGCTAGCCCACAAAGCTCCATGCACAATATGTCAAAGCGGCCTATTTTTGTGGGTTCAAACCAAAGATAAGAAATAAGACCCGGAACTAAGTCCATCTTCACTCGGAACTGGGGTACCGCAAAATTGTGTAAAACGTCTTTGGAGCGAAGCAGTACTTTTACATCTTCGCCTATGGGCAGGTGCACTTCATTTTGGTCGATGATCACATCATCTTGGCCGGCCAAATCGCTGGGGTCTAAACCCAGCGGGTTGGTGTCAGAGATGAATTGTTTCGCGACGCGGCCAAATTGCCCGTCTTCACCGGGAAAGCGAAACCCCCACTGCCACTGTTGGCCCACCACTTCCATTTCGGACGCGCCTTCAGGGACGTCTACAAACTTCGCCCAAACCACTAAGCCGGGCGCCAGCATTACAATGACACCTGCGGCCGTGATGGCGCTTAACCACACTTCTAGCCGTTTATTTTCGGGTTCATAATGTGAACGCTTGTCTTTGTGATACCGGAAGCGAAAAACGCAGTAAGCCAAAAACAAATTCACCGCCACAAACACAAATCCAGTCACCCAAAAAGTGAGGTTGATTGTGGTGTCAATGGAACCCCAATTCGACGCCAATGGCGTAAACCACCATGGGCTGGCAAAGTGAAAAATAAGAGAAGCTATAATCAGCAAGACCAAAATGATCGCAAGCGCCATATGTAACAGTCCCTATCGAATTGTGCCGCCCTATAACAAAAGTTCGCCACTGGTGCCAGTGGGAAAAAGATTTACAGCTCTGTTGCGCGCCCACAGCGATGGTCGAGCGCACGAATTATTTTTGTAGGTATATCAATGCTTATGCTTAGAAGATTATTAACTAGCGTGTTAGTTATTATAGCAATTGACGCTGAAAGCGATTGTAAATTAACGAGATTAAAAAGAATTTTGATAGCGTTAAATAGGATAATGCTCGGTTTGGCCGTTATTATTGGTCTTTTCCCTCATTCTCTTGAGAATTTTCCAAGGACAGCCTTCCATACTTGCGGCTCTGGCAGGTATCATGTGGCCTTGCAAATGTTCTATTTGCCCCATCGTTTGGAAACATGCTGTTGAATCATCCTGCACGTGAATCGAACTTACGATTCTTCTTTCGCTATATCCTCCTACATAAGTGGTCTTACGGGGTTGGTATTCTCATGCTGCTGGCGACTAACTGGTTCGCGGTCAGTATTCCCAGCTATATTGGTACCGCCATCGACCTGCTGAAGGAGTCTCTAGCGCAAAATCAGTCGCAGTTTAATGCCACAGTAGTCACCATCATTGTGCTGGCACTTGCCATGATGGGAGCTAGAACCCTGTCAAGAATGTTGTTTTTTAACCCAGGCCGAGCGATTGAGAAAAACCTTAAAGACGACGCCTTTGCCAAGCTGACTCGCCTACAGAGAGGTTTTTACCAAAAATACGAAACCGGCAGCCTCATCTCCATTGTCAATAATGACGTCAACGGCATTCGTGCATTGGCAGGTGTAGTGATGTTGCAGATGTTTAATATCGCCTTTGCGTTGTCATTAACCCCTTATAAAATGTGGCAATTGTCATCGACCTTGACCTTGTATTGCATGGTGCCGGTTGTGCTTACCTTCTTGGTGTCTCATCGCGCCATTGGCAAGATGCGTTTAATGATGAAAATGCGCATGGTGGAGCTGCAGGGTTTGTCTACTCGATCTGTAGAACTGATGTCAGGTATTGAAGTGATTAAGTCCTATCAAATTCAAGATTGGGCTCGAGAGGAATTTGCTGAAAGCAACGAAGTTTTGCTGAAGCGCTCGGTGAGCTTGGCCAGAATTAGAACACTCGTGCTGCCGATATTGAGTTATACCGACCGTATTATGAAGGTGCTGATTCTCGCCGTGGGTGGTATTTATGTTGTTCAATCTGAATTATCTCTGGGTGAGTTGGTGGCCTTCTTGTCCTATGCCACCTTGCTGGCCATGCCTTTCTTCTCAATGGCGATGATTTTTTCTTCTTTTCAAAATGGCATGCTCAGTATTGAGAGTCTTCGTAAAATCATCGACCAAGAATTGCCCGCTCAAGACGAAAAACACTTGCCGGCCGCTGAGAGAGAAAACCTATTTAGCACCGCTGTTAACGTTCAAGATCTTTCTTACACCTACCCAGGCCAAACAGAACCCACCTTGAAAAATTTGAGTTTTGATATTCGACCTGGGCAAACTATTGGTGTGCTGGGGCAGGTGGGCTCGGGTAAAACCACTTTGGTGAATTGCATCAATCGTCACCTGGACATAGAGTCCGAAGCCATTTTCATTGATCACCATGATATTACTGAGCTTTCCCGGCAGGATTTACGCAGTGCTGTGCGCACGATTACGCAAGAACCTTTCCTATTTTCTGACTCCGTCGCGAATAACATTCGTTTTAGTGCTGGCGACCAGGAATACCGGTCTTTGGAAGACGTACTTTATCAGAGTGACTTGGTGGACGAGGTGGAGCAGTTTCCCTTGGGAGAAGATACCTTGGTGGGAGAAAAGGGTATTTTGCTATCGGGTGGGCAAAAGCAGCGCTTAAGCCTAGCACGCGCCATGTATTCACCGTCTAAATTAATGATATTAGATAATGTTTTGTCGGCGGTGGACAACGAGACGGAGCGTTTTCTACTGAAGCAAATTTTTGAAGTGATGCAAAGCCAAAGCATTCTCATCGTTTCTCATCGCGCCAGTGTGCTGGAGCGGGTTGACTATATTTTGGTGCTGGATAAGGGTGAAATTGTGGCGAGAGGCACCCATCAGGAGTTACTCCAAACGTCTCCTTTGTATCAGCAAACCTGGCATCTACAGCAAGAGGGAGGCGCTGCACAATGAAGGAGTTTGCACAGGCGCCTAAGGCCACCGAGAGCCCGTCCTCGAAGGGCGAACCCAAAACTCCCTCAAGGGGTTTTGATTGGGTCTTGATTAGCCGATTTCTAGGGTATCTAAAGCGCTATCGTCGACAGGTTATTATTGGCGCTGCGGCTGTACCATTGTCCATAGCGTGTAGCGTCTTGTTTCCCTGGTTGATCATGCACATTATTGATACCCAAGTCGTGGTGGGTAAATTGGACGGCTTATACTGGTGGGCGGGTTTACTGTTACTGGTCTTAGTGGGTAACTACATTGCTGATGCTTTATTTAATTATTTTCTGCAAACTTCAGCGCTGCACGCCCTAAGAGATATGCGTGCGGATATGTTTGCGCGAATACTGGCTTTTCCGCGCCGCTATTTCGACACTACCCCTATCGGCGTCTCTTTAACGCGCCTCACCAGTGACCTTGAGGCCGTGAACGAGTCGTTTGCACAGGGCTTGTTGAGCATGATTCGCGATATCTTAACCACTCTCGCGCTGCTTATTTTCCTCACCTTTATAAGTTGGAAATTGGCGTTAATGGTGCTGGTTATGGGGCCGCCCACTTACTTTGTGACAGAAATGTTACGTCGTCGCTTGCGGGAATCTTACGCCAAGGGCCGGGTCGTATTGTCTCAGGGTACAGGCTACCTACAGGAGAGTTTGAACGGTATAAAAACGGTGCAACTTTACTCTGCGGAAGACCAGGTGGAGAAAAAGTATAGTGAGTATACCGATGGTTTTTTTCGAGCTCAGTCTCGATCTAATTTTTACGATTCGGCTTTATTCGCCATCATTGAGGGCATTACCACCATCGCCATGGCCTCTATTATTTGGTTTGGAGCCAAAGAGGTTTTGGCGGCCACCATTACCTACGGAGTACTTATTGGCTTTACCCAGACACTAGACCGAATTTTTGTGCCTATCCGTGACTTCACTTCGCAAATTGCGTCTATTCAGCGAGCTCTAGCCGCGTTTGGGCACATTGAGGAGATATTTGAGCAGGCGCTGCAAGAGGATAGCGCTGCGCAAGGCAGTGCCCTTGTGTCTGAGCCGGTAGACCTAGAGCAGTTTCAGTCTTTGGTCTTTGACCAGGTAAGTTTTCGTTACAGTGAGGCGGGGCCGCTGGTACTCAAAAGCGTATCGTTTGAACTGCTGAAGGGGCAAAAAATCGCGCTGGTTGGGGGCACCGGTTCTGGCAAGTCAACTATTCTGCGCTTGCTCACAAAAACTTACGACAATTATCAGGGCTCTATTCGACTTAATGGACGAGAGTTGCGCGATATTTCAGTGGCCGCCGCGGGGCGTTTATTCTCTCTTATGCAGCAGGAAGTCTTTCTATTTAACCGCTCTGTTGAATTTAACATTGGCCTTGGCCGAAACGATATTTCTCGCGAGCAGGTAGAAGAGGCCGCTCGATATGTGTACGCGGATAGTTTTATTGAGCGCTTGCCGGAAGGCTTTGATTTTGAATTGCAGGGCAACGGAGGGAATCTTTCTGCCGGGCAGTGTCAATTAATCGCATTTGCTCGCGCAATTGCAACGGGCAGCGAAGTGGTTTTATTGGATGAGGCCACGAGCTCGGTGGACTCGGTGACCGAACGCCTAATTCAGAAAGCAATCGATCATGTTTTCGTCGATAAAACTGTTATCGCCATTGCCCATAGGCTCAGCACAATCAAGCACTCAGACCAGATATTGGTATTGGACAAAGGGGTGATTATTGAGCGAGGGTCTCACGGGGAACTGGCAGAACTTCAAGGTTTTTATGCAAACTTATTGAATGAACTGCCAGAGTCCTAATAGAGCCGAAAGCTAAGCTTTAGGCTCAGCTTTTTGATAATAACGGCTTGTAAATTTACGCTTGTTCGTTAAATTCTATGGTAAGGGGGAGCTCGGCAGTGGCTATTTTTGCTTGCGCCTGCTGTGCCTTCCTCGATAAGCCAATCACAACAACGTGACCCCGCTTTGCCTCTTGATGCGCCGCAACAGTGGCTTCAATATCAGCGGCGTGAAGACATTGTTGAACAACGTATTCTGTCGCTTTGTTTTGTAGCGCGGGCTTGAAGATTTTGCCTACCGCGGTAACAGGAACTTGATCGATAATCTCGATGCGTTTCGGAACTGCCGCGCGTTCAGAAATATGTTCTTGGCAGTAGCGTATCAACTCGGCTTCAGTGTCTTTCTTATTGTCACAAGCACTTGGATTCATGAGTGTAACAAAGGCGACGGGAAGTTCTCCCGCGTAGGCGTCAGGCTGGCCTACTGCGATTGTCATAGCCACCAAGGGGTGTTTGTTTAAGGGCTCTTCTATAAGGCTGGGGTCGATGTTGTGACCGCCTCTTATGATCAGGTCTTTTGAGCGTCCGGTTAAAAACAGGTTGCCGTCTTCATCGAGGTAACCCATATCGCCAGTGTTGAACCAGTCGCCGTCAACCCAGGCCTTGATGTCGTCATCGGGGTTTAGGTAGCCCGCGAAGATGTGGGGCCCGCGAGCCAAAACTGAACCCACCTCCCCAGTTGCGCATTCTTCACGGACAGTGTTGCCTTCAACGTCGGCAATTTTCATCTCCATGTAAGGGAAACGCGTACCTACACTGCCTACGGGAGGTGGAAATTCGGGTAGGGGGCGAGCGAGTAGACTGCTGGACTCGGTCATGCCGTAGCCACTGGTAATGCTCACCTTAAATGTCTCTTCAAAATTTGTTTTTAGGCTTTCCTGTAGGGGGGCAGCGCCACTGGAGACATCTTCCAAGACGCTAATGTCACTATCGCCCAATGGCGTTTGTAGTAGAGAGTTTAAAATTGTGGGTACAACGGCAAAGGCTTTTACCTTGAATCTCTCTACGTGATGCCACCAATTGGGAATGACGTGAGGCGAGCGAAAGCCGGCCGCGGTCATCATGACGATGGTTCTGCCGGCGAATAAAGTGGCGATGCCCGCGGCGACAGTGCCATAAATGTGAAACAGAGGAAGGCCACAGAGCATAGCGAAGCGACCTTTGTAGGCCGTTCTATCGGCATAGTTTTGACTGACAAATGCAATTCCGCCATGGGTGACTTTTGCCACTTTTGGTCGCCCAGTTGTACCGCCGGTGTGAAAGTAGGCGGCTATGTCATGTTCTGTAATTTTGCGCTCACTGAGCAGGTGAGTGCCCACTTGTTCAGACAGTGCTGCGTTAAAATCCAGTACCTTCAGTGTAGAGGTGGCGTACTTTTCCGGCTGAGTATCTTTGCCCACCAGTAATATAGTTTCTAAGCTGGGCATCTGAGCGATCAGCAACTCCACTTTTTCCCAGAGCTGGGGGTTGTCAGCGGCCACTTGAGTCACCAAAACTTTGGCTTTGGTTTCCTTCATAATCTCTATGATATGGGACACTTCGAGCAAAGGGTTGATAGGGTTGGCAATGGCCGTGACCTGGCTGCCCCACAAGGCAAAATGTGTTTCTAGTACATTAGGCAGCAGCAGGCTAACGGTGTCGGTTTCACCGTAGCCCATGTTGTGCAGCAGGTTGGCGCATTGGTGTACACGCTCAGCCAGCTCATTGAAGCTGATGTTAAGGGGTTCTTCGTCTCGTTGGGCTGTTTCCATAAAGGCCAGAGCGGTGTCTGAGCCAAAATTGCGAGCCGCATCTATGATCAGCTCATAGGTATTTTCCATGGGGTAGCGCTGGCGCATGGGCACAGATTCGTAGGCCTGGATATCTTTCAGGCCCGATAACATGGCGTTTTTATTGTGTGTGCTATTGGGCATTTGGGCTCTCTCACTTCTCTTTTATTGGCGGCAAAAAGTGTAGCATCAAAAAGATGCGTGTTCCACTCTGCGGAATTGAGTGTTACATTCCACAGTACAGATCGACCCACTTCCCGAGAGAGAGCACATGATTCGAGACCAAGAAACACTAGGCCAGCTGATTGATGGTATTGCACGCTTTGTGCGTGAGCGTCTGGTACCTGCCGAGGCAGAGCTTGCGGAAACTTACAACATCCCTGAGAGTATTGTTCAGGATATGCGAGACATCGGCTTATTTGGTTTGACCATTCCAGAGGCTTACGGTGGTTTGGGGCTGACCATGGAGGAGGAGGTATTAGTCGCGTTTGAGTTAGGCCAAACAAGCCCAGCCTTTCGCTCATTAATTGGCACCAATAACGGTATTGGCTCGGCATCTATCGTATTTGATGGCACCGAGGCGCAAAAGCAGCGCTATTTACCTCGATATGCCACAGGAGAGTTGATTGGCTCCTTTTGTTTAACAGAGCCTGACGTGGGTTCAGATGCGGCATCAGTAAAAACGACCGCGAAGAAAGACGGCGATCATTACGTTATCAATGGCACCAAGCGCTTTATCACCAATGCCCCTATTGCGGGTACCTTTACCGTAATGGCACGCACAAACCCAGAGATAAAGGGTGCGCGAGGCGTGTCGGCCTTTATCGTTGACGCCACTAGCTCAGGAGTAACAGTGGGTCCTAAGGACAAAAAAATGGGTCAGGCGGGCTCACATACCGCCGATGTGATTTTTGATGATGTGCGGGTTCCCGCCGAAAATTTGATTGGCGGCAAAGAGGGTGAAGGTTTTATCACATCCATGAAGGTACTGGATCGCGGCCGTTTGCATATTTCCGCCGTCAGCGTTGGCATTGCCGAACGCCTCATTGACGATGCGCTGCGCTTTGCCATGGAGCGGCAACAGTTTGGCAAGCCCATTGCTGAGCACCAAATGATTCAAGCCATGTTGGCCGATTGTAAGACTGAGGCCTATGCCGCGAGGTGTATGGTGCTCGATGCGGCCAGGAAAAAAGACTCGGGTCAGCAAGTTGCGACTGAAGCGTCTTGTTGTAAATTATTTGCCACCGAAATGGTGGGCCGAGTCGCCGACAAAGCGGTGCAGATTCACGGCGGCAGTGGTTATATTGCGGAGTATGCCGTGGAGCGATTTTACCGCGATGTTCGACTGTTTCGCCTTTATGAGGGCACCTCAGAAATACAGCGCATTGTGATTGCTCGCAACATGGTTAAAGCGGCGAGTTAACGCTTGGGCATTGCGCCCAAGCAGCATTGGCCCGATGAAGGGCTAGTCGCCATCTCCCATGGCCAACAGTGAGGCGTTGCCTCCAGACGCGGTTGTGTCATTGGAGACAACTTTCTCGGTAACAAAGCGCTGCATCAATGTTGGCCCACAGGTTTCTATAATTAGGGGGAGAAGTGCCCCTGGCCTCGAGACTAAAATGTTGTCGCTAAGTTTTGCTAAGACCTGTGGGCCACAAACCGCGACGGCGTTTAGTGCAGGGGCGAGCAGCATTTTTTGCAAGGCTTCTTTTGAGTCCAAATTCACACGTTCGTAAGCTTGGCTCATGCCCGCCGCTTGCATTCCCGAATCAAATTCAAAGAGACTGCTGCTGGCATGAATAACACGATTCCCGCTTAGGAGTGCCGCGGCAATTTGCCGGATACCGGCCTCTATGTTGTTGTTATTTTGCTGTAGACAAAGCACAGTGCCGCGCGCCTCCATTGTCAATTGATTCAGCTCTCCCGTCGGGCCTGTTAAGGTGATTGACTCTGACTGAGACGACACAGCTTCGCAAATCATAGCCTCAACTTGAGATTTTAATGTGGGCGTCAACGTCTTCGCATTGTCTCGGCTTAAAACCTCAACCCATAGTCTTACTCTAGTGGCCCGCTCTTCCACTTTAAGGTGAGACCACGCTGAATTGCCTTGCCCTAAGTAGTTGAGTGTTTGTTCAAGCGTCTTGCCCTTAGAAAAATTTATCTCCCCTTGCTCAATTTGATGTTCTGTTTGCTGCTGAGAATTTTGTGGGGCTCGACTCAAGCGATAAACATATGCGGGCCCTCCGGCTTTTGGTCCTGTTCCAGAGAGCCCGTGCCCGCCAAACGGTTGCACGCCTACAACGGCACCAATAGTATTGCGATTTATGTAAATGTTTCCTGCCTTAACTTTTTTTGCATAGAGCTTGCAGGTGGTTTCGATTCTGGAATGTACGCCTGAGCTTAAACCGAAGCCTGTGCTGTTAATGGCGTCAATCGCTTCATTAAGCTGCGTCGCTTTGTACCGCACTATATGTACTACCGGGCCAAAAACCTCTTCAGGTAATACCTCTATGCCATCAATTTCGTACAGGCGTGGCGCAAAGAATGTTCCGTCTTCACACTCCGCTGAAAGAGCACATTGATACAGTAATTCTCCTTTGTCTTGCATGTAAATCACATGCTTCTCTAAAGCTTTTAAGGCGTTTTTATCGATAACGGGGCCGACATCCGTGCGTAAAAATTCAGGTTTGCCGACATGTAACTCTCGCATGGCTCCAATGATCATGGCGATAATTTTGTCTGCTATGTCTTCTTGTAGAAACAACACTCGCAAGGCCGAGCAGCGCTGCCCAGCGCTTTGGAAACCCGAGGAAATTACGTCGTCAACCACTTGTTCCGGCAGAGCGCTGGAGTCTACCAACATACAATTTTGACCGCCTGTTTCTGCAATCAGCGGTATTCGTGAACCGGGGCGAGCCGAGAGTGTATTGGCGATGTTTGTGCCAACTTTGGTGGAACCGGTGAATAGCACGGCGGCCACTCGTTCATCGGGTAGCAATAATTTGCCAAGCTCAGGACCTGGCATAAGTACAAGTTGCACAACCTTGTCAGGGAAGCCGCACTCCGCCATCAATTCAATTGCACGGGCGGCTATTAAACAAGTAGAGTCCGCAGGCTTGGCTAGCACTGTATTTCCCGCCACTAGCGCAGCCGTAACCTGACCCAAGAAAATAGCGAGGGGGAAATTCCAGGGGCTAATGCAGACAACAATGCCTCGGGATTCTAGGTTTCCTTCCGCACCCCAAGCCTTGTGTGGAGTGAAGACCTTGCGGCCTTCGTTGGCGTAGAATCGACAAAAGTCGATGGCTTCGCGTACTTCAGCGATACCATCTGCGCTAACCTTTCCAGCTTCCCTTGTGCACAGAGCAATGAGTTCGTCTCGATGTTCTTCCAAGCTGTCGCCGAGGCGTTCAAGACAAAGAGCGCGTGTTTCAATGTCTGTTTTAAACCAGGTTTGAAAAGCCGCGCTGGAATTTTCGAGCTGTATTTTTAAAGCCGTAGCGTCCGTTTTTGGTAGTGCACCAATAATATCTTGCGTGTTTGCAGGGTTGATTGAAATCACGGTGGCGATGTCAGCACCCGAATCCGGCAATATTGGTCGGGCCTGCTCCTGCGTATAAGCTCGCTGGAGGGCTTCCAAATGTGGCAGGTGTGTAAGGTCCAAACCATTGGAATTGTGGCGCTCTTTGCCGTAGAGCTCTAGAGGCAGAGCAATGTTGGGGTTGCTAATGTGCTCCCAGCGCTTAACTTTTGTTATTGGGTCTTCTACCAATGATGACAGAGGAATTTTGTCATCGACAATATTATTGACAAACGATGTATTTGCGCCGTTTTCAAGAAGGCGACGCACTAAGTAGGCCAGTAAACTTTCGTGTTCTCCCACGGGCGCGTAGATGCGCACGGGCAATTGTTGGTCTAGCAGCAGCGAGTCGTACAAACCCTCGCCCATGCCGTGAAGACGCTGAAATTCAAAGCCT
>Ga0209825_1001068_pt1 | contig 13595 bp, 10 predicted proteins | sample EN8Hudsemesocosm_FD_184631 | JGI IMG/M metagenome (GOLD analysis project Ga0209825, IMG submission 184631) | Methane-oxidizing microbial communities from mesocosms in the Hudson Canyon - EN8B Hudson Canyon (SPAdes) (version 2) | ecosystem: Environmental > Aquatic > Marine > Cold seeps | place...
GAGCCAGAGCCAGAGCCAGAGCCAGAGCCAGAGCCAGAGCCAGAGCCAGAGCCAGAGCCAGAGCCAGAGCCAGAGCCAGAGCCAGAGCCAGAGCCAGATATGTTGACTGAACTTAAATCAAGTCAAGAAAAAAATGCAGGCGCTATTCAATTGACTAAATTTGAATTCCTAACTTTACCTGAAGATTTTCGTGATGGTGAAATCAGTGAACGCTATTTATTGATGGTTCAAAATTTCATGAAGAGTCATTCAGTTACAAGTAAAATAATCCGATCGATGGCTGAAAAAGAAAATTTTAAAGAAATCAATGAGCTTGCGAATACACTCTATATCGCAGCTAATGAGATTGGCGCTCTACGACTTGCGAGTATCTCGTCCGATTTAGCTTTATCAACCTCACTACCAAAGGAAGTGTTAGAAGAAGCGTTAGAGATCTTTGATATTGAAATAAAAAATGTATTAAAAGAAATACAGCATTTAGTCTAAATGCTGATTTAATAAGTATTATAATTGCCACCCTAGTTTATTAAGATAACTGCAAGATACTAAGAAATAAAGGGAGCGCTTGCGTCCCTTTTATTCAACAACAAATATGAACGTAATCGTCACCTCGTTGCACAAATAATGCTTAACAGTAATTACATTCTTTCACTATGTATAAAGCAATAATCACCAAAAATAAAAAATAAGGATTACGGTTATGGAAGGTCACTCATTAAACGTTTAATTAAACCTTCAAGTCGTATAGTTTGCTCTTCTTCTGATAAGTCTTCACCAACAACATATGCCTGTACCGCACTTTTCCACATAATAGGTGCATGATCATCTTGATTTCGGCTAATGGCAACAAACAAAGTACCATCATCATAATGATTGATTGATTCAGCAATTTGCGGATAAAGTTTAAATAATGGTGCCGCCTTTTCAATATTTTTTTCACCTAATATCACCATTGCGCTGATCAAATAATCTGCATTAGTTGAAATTTCAACAACCTTATAGTTCTTTTCCATTATAGATTTCGATATTAAGCGTGTGACTGTATTTCGAGCCTCTTTACTAATTTTTACTTCAGAACTGGAGTCATCAACAAAAAGCTCTGAGTACCATGCGAAAGAATTATTTGGCTGAGGATCAAATACTGGGTCAACAATTGAAACAGCAGAAAACTTGCTTGCCTCTTTATTTGCATCAGCAAGATCGTTTACAACACAACCAGTGAGTAGAAAATTGCATAGACCAACAACCACAATAAATAGCGTGAACTTTTTAGCGTTTAAATTAACCATATTTTTTCCAAAATTTTAGTCTTTATATAAAAAGTATTTATTTTCAGTTACCATAATATCTTAAATTATAATTTCTAAAGGTGCACTTAAAAAGTGTCTCCAGTTAAATCTACCGCCTTACATTCTTGCAGTATAAATCAAATTGCTCTCCAAAAAGCTTTGATCAAGCTTCTTCTGGTTTTAATTTAGGCTGAGTAATATATGTTATAAAAGCTACAAATATAATTAATTATAAAATATTAAATATCCAGAAAAACCAAACCAAAAGAAAAAGAGCCATTCCGGCATACATTGGATTTCTTGAATATTGATACACGCCACTTGTCACTAACTAAGTTACTGACTCTGGCTTTAAAGGATTGGCTCTAGTTTTATATCTCTTGAGACCTAACACAGCAGAAATAAGAAAAAAGCTGCTATTAAACTACAAACGACTACAGAGATATTAATTAAATCCGATTCATTAACTTTTATTTCTAGCAATGCATTTAAGCCAAGCATAGCTAATGCTACGATAAGTGTTTGTATTGAGGGAGGTATTTTTAGTTTCTCTATTATTATCAAAAAATGTGCATAAAAGCACAACAAATATGTGAACTACGCCTTATGGACGATTACACTACGCCCCCCTAGACATTAAAATTACTTCATTGTTTTGAGACACTCAACCTTCAGGCCGTTGAGTATCTTAATATAACATCTCCAAATTAAGCGATAGCAAGATAAACTATTTATCTTGCTATCGTTTTTTTTTGCTTGAAATCTACCCTTGCTTAAAGTTAATACCAGCAACCCCAATCATCTTAGCTAAGATTAGCCACTCTACTACTGGCATTTATTAACATTTCTTTAAAAGTAGTTAAGGTAGATTAGCGCAAACAAACATGAGAGATGCTGCAGTAGCTTCTAAGAAGGGGATATATAATGCAAAACAAAAAAAGAAGGGCATTGCCCTTCTTTTTATACAGCTATCCAGTAAAGGAAAAACTACCAACCAGTAATTTCTTTTAAGCCCACACCTATATCAGCAAGACTTTTAACTGTTTTTACACCTGCGGCTTCTAATGCTGCAAATTTTTCATCAGCAGTACCTTTACCGCCAGCAATGATTGCGCCGGCATGACCCATACGCTTACCAGCAGGAGCAGTAACACCCGCTATGTAAGAAACGACAGGTTTAGTTACATTTGCTTTAATGTATTCAGCTGCTTCTTCTTCAGCGGTTCCACCAATTTCACCAATCATTACAATCGCTTCAGTCTGAGGATCATTTTGGAACATTTCCAAAACATCAATGAAGTTAGTACCTGGAATTGGATCTCCACCAATTCCAACACATGAAGACTGACCAAAACCGGCATCAGTCGTCTGTTTAACAGCTTCATAAGTTAATGTACCTGAGCGAGATACAATACCAACTTTACCTGGCTTATGAATGTGGCCTGGCATTATACCAATTTTGGTTTGACCTGGTGTGATGACACCTGGGCAGTTAGGCCCAATCATACGAACACCTGATGTATCAAGCTTAACTTTAACATCGATCATGTCGATGGTAGGAATGCCTTCAGTGATACAAACGATTAGCTGAATACCTGCATCAATTGCTTCTAAGATAGCATCTTTACAGAAAGGAGCTGGCACATAGATAACCGATGCAGTTGCACCAGTTGTTTCAACAGCGTCACGAACGGTATTAAAAACAGGAAGCCCAAGATGTGTTTGACCACCCTTACCTGGGCTTACGCCACCAACCATTTGAGTTCCATATTCAAGCGCTTGCTCTGAATGGAAAGTACCTTGGCCACCGGTAAAACCCTGACAAATTACTTTAGTATCTTTATTGATTAAAATAGACATTATTATTTGCCCTCCGCAGCTTTAACAACTTGCTGTGCTGCATCTGTTAATGATGAAGCGGCAATGATGTCAACATCAGAATTTGCTAGCACTTCTCGACCTAGTTCTGCATTAGTACCTTCTAAACGAACTACAACAGGAACCTTCACGCCTACTTCTTTAACTGCACCAATAATACCTTCAGCAATCATATCGCAACGTACAATACCGCCAAAAATGTTAACTAAAACAGCGCTAACATTGTCATCTGAAAGAATAATTTTAAATGCTTCAGCAACGCGTTCTTTGGTTGCACCGCCGCCAACATCCAAGAAGTTAGCAGGCTTGCCACCATGCAAGTTAACGATATCCATCGTGCCCATTGCAAGACCAGCACCATTAACCATACAACCAACGTTACCATCTAATGCAACGTAGTTAAGCTCCCATCTAGCGGCTTCTTCTTCACGAGAGTCTTCTTGAGAAGGGTCGTGCATTTCTTTAATCTTTGGCTGACGATAAAGCGCATTTCCGTCAACACCAATCTTTCCATCAAGACAATGAATATTGCCTTCATCCGTAATTACTAACGGGTTGATTTCAAGTAGTGCAAAATCGTAGTCTCGGAACATGTTAGCTAAACCCATAAAGACTTTAACAAACTGCTTCATTTGTTTAGGCGTAAGGTTTAACTTAAATCCAAGTTCACGTGCTTGATAAGCTTGAGGGCCAACTAGAGGATCAATCTCTGCTTTATGAATAAGTTCTGGCGTGTTTTCTGCTACGGTCTCAATATCAACACCGCCTTCAGTTGAAGCCATAAATACGATTCTTTGAGAAGCACGATCGACAACTGCACCTAAATACAATTCATTAGCTATATCAGTACAGCTCTCAACTAAAATTTTAGTGACAGGCTGTCCATGTTCATCAGTTTGATATGTAACTAATTTTTTACCTAACCAGTGCTGTGCAAATTCTTTAATTTCATCTTTGCTTTTTACTAGCTTAACGCCACCAGCTTTACCACGGCCACCAGCATGTACTTGGCATTTAACAACCCACGTATCACCACCGATTTTGTCTGCCGCTTCTGCCGCTTCTTTTGGTGTGTCACATGCATAACCCGTAGAAACAGGAAGTCCGTATTCGGCAAACAATTGTTTTGCCTGATACTCATGTAAATTCATAGTTTATTCCATCAATTAATTGATTAATTAATGCCTGAATAATTCATTTATTCAAGCAAATAGATTGGACGTATTACCTTTTCTTTCCCTTATACCTACGCGATTTATTTCCGCTTCTTTTTATTAACTGTATGGATAGCATGACCAGCAACAGCTAGTGCAGCCTCATGTACAGTTTCAGACAGTGTAGGATGAGCAAATACAGTTAACCCTAAGTCTTCTGCACTTGATCCAAATTCCATAGCAATAACAGCTTGAGCAATTAGCTCTGAAGCGCCAGCGCCAATTATGTGAACACCAAGAACACGATCGCTCTTCGCATCCGCTAATATTTTTACTAACCCAGTAGTACTATTTGCCGCCATTGCACGACCACTTGCCGCAAATGGGCAAGTACCAACGTTATAATCAATACCGTCAGCTTTTAACTGTTCTTCAGTTTGTCCAACCCATGCAATTTCTGGGTTGGTGTAAATGACGTTTGGTATGCAGTCATAATTAACTTGTGTTTTTTGGCCAGCAATTCTTTCTGCAACCATAATGCCTTCTTCGGAACCCTTATGTGCTAGCATTGGCCCACGCACAACATCACCAATGGCAAAAATACCTGGCACATCAGTACGACATTTTTCATCAACAAAGATGAAACCACGCTCGTCTAAATTCACACCACTATCTGCAGCAAGTAACCCTTCAGTAACAGGCGAGCGCCCTACTCCAACGATTAACTTATCTACTTTAAGTTCTTGAGCGCCTTTTGCATCTTCATAACTAACATTCACAAGACCCCGTTTAACTTCAGAACCATTAACACGTGCTTTCAACTTAATGTCGAGACCTTGCTTTTTATATTGTCGCAAGGCTTCTTTAGCAATTTGCTGGTCAACAATACTTAAGAAAGTATCTTGAGCTTCGAGTACTGTCACTTCTGCACCTAATCTAGCCCAAACACTTCCTAACTCAAGACCAATAACACCCGCACCAATAACACCTAAACGCTTAGGTACTTCAGTAAAATCAAGTGCGCCAGTAGAGTCAACAATATAACCTTCTGTTAACGGCGCAGGCGGAATTTCAATCGCTTTTGAGCCCGTTGCTAAAATCACATTTTCAGCATCATAGACTGTGGCAGTACCGGCTTTGTCAGTAACTTCAACTTGCTTACCAGCTAATAATCTACCTGTGCCTTGAATTGAAATAACACCATTCGCTTTGAAAAGAGAAGCAACACCAACTGTTAAGTTTTTAACAATCGTATCTTTTCTTTCAATCATTTTTGGCACATCAATCTTCAAATCTTTAAGACTAATACCATGGATGTCGAAGTCATGTTTGGCTTCTTCAAACTTGTGTGAAGATTCGAGCAAAGCTTTAGAGGGAATGCAGCCTACATTCAGACACGTACCGCCTAAAATCGCCTTTCCTTTATCTGAAACCCATTTTTCAACACAAGCTGTCTTTAGACCTAACTGTGCGCATCGGATTGCTGACACATAACCTGCTGGTCCGGAACCAATTACTATTACATCGTACTTATTAGACATTTAACGCATAACTCCTAGTTACAGGTTTAAATTTCAAGAAGAATTCTAGCTGGATCTTCAATCATTTCTTTAATGGTCACTAAAAATTGAACAGCTTCTTTACCGTCAATCATTCTGTGGTCATACGAAAGAGCAAGATACATCATAGGCAAAATAACTACTTCACCGTTGACAGCCATAGGCCGATCTTGAATTTTGTGCATTCCTAAAATTGCTGTTTGTGGTGGATTTAGAATTGGTGTCGACATTAACGAACCAAACACGCCTCCATTAGAAATAGTAAAAGTACCACCGGTCATTTCTTCAATCGTTAGCTTCCCATCTCGAGCTTTGCCACCAAAACCTCTGATTGAGCTTTCGATTGTCGCTAAACTCATCGTATCAGCGTCGCGTAAAACTGGTACTACAAGTCCTTTCTCACTAGAAACAGCAACACCAATATCTTGATAACCGTGGTAAACCATTTCACTGCCATCAATCGAAGCATTCACAGCTGGAAAACGTTTCAATGCTTCTGCTGAAGCTTTAACAAATAAGGACATAAAACCAAGTTTTGTGCCGTTATGAGTTTTTTCAAATATTTCTTTATACTGCTTTCTTAAATCCATTAACGGCTTCATGTTAACTTCATTGAAGGTGGTTAACATGGCAGTATTTTGGCTCGCATCGAGTAAACGTCGAGCAATACTTGCACGTAAACGCGTCATAGGAACACGTTTCTCGGCTCTCGTACCAAGATCAACTACTGGAGCAATAGGCGCTGCTTTAGCCGCTGCAGGTGCTGGTGTCGTTTTAGGTACAGAAGACAGATGATTAAGAACATCTTCTTTCGTCACACGACCATCTTTACCACTCGCAGTAATGCTTTGTGGAGTAAGGTTATTTTCCTCTACCATCTTTTTAGCAGCCGGACTCATAATAACATCGTTTGCACTAGTCGTTACTTGTGAAGCCGAGTCGCTACTTTCAGAGGGAGCTGCTTCTGTTGCTGATGTACCTTTAGCACCCGCAGAAAACGTACCGATTACTTCGGCACTTAAGATAATATCACCTTCTTGCTTGATAATACTTTCAATCACACCGTCATCAGGTGCTACGATTTCGAGCACAACTTTATCAGTCTCGATATCAACAATAAGCTCATCACGAGAAACTTGTTCACCTGGCTGTTTGTGCCAAGTCGCAATTGTTCCATCCGCTACTGATTCTGGGAAGGTAGGGGCTTTAATTTCTGTAGACATTTCTAATCCTTATAAAACTCTATTCAACACCAAACGCTTGACTAACAAGTGCGTTCTGCTCTTCAATATGTACCGAAATATAGCCTGCAGCCGGAGCGGCTGAGCTTTTTCGACCTGCGTATCTTAAATAAATCTTTTCACTTATTTCTTTTACAACTCGACGCATTCTATGCTGAGTTGTATACCACGCACCTTGGTTTTGGGGCTCTTCTTGACACCATGCAACATCGGTAATCTTGGTATAAACTTTTAGCACTGCTTCAAGATCATCACCAGGGAACGGGTAAAGTTGTTCCATGCGAATAATAATAGTGTCAGTTACTTCATTCTTTCTTTGGTATTCCAAAAGATCAAAATATACTTTACCACTACACAAAATTGCGCGTAATACTTTACGAGGATCAACGCTCTCTGTGTCACCAATTACAGTTTGAAAAGTGCCACTACTTAAATCATCTAAGGTTGAAATAGCTTCTTTATGGCGCAATAAACTTTTAGGTGTAATAGCGATCAACGGCTTTCTAAGTGGTCGTTTAACCTGTCGGCGCAACATATGAAACACTTGCGAAGGCGTTGTCGGTACACAAACTTGTATATTATGCTCTGCACATAACTGTAAATACCTTTCAATTCTTGCAGACGAGTGCTCTGGACCTTGCCCTTCATAACCGTGAGGCAACAACATAGTTAAGCCACAAAGTCTTGCCCACTTATGTTCACCACTTGTTATGAATTGATCAATAACAACTTGAGCGCCGTTGGCAAAGTCTCCAAACTGAGCTTCCCAAATTACTAGCGCAGCAGGGTTTGTTGTCGCATAGCCGTACTCAAATGCTAAGACAGCTTCTTCAGACAAGAAAGAATCAAAAATATCAAACTTAGGCTGATCATCTTTTATGTGTTGAAGCGGAGTATAGGTTGAGCCATCATTTTGGTTATGCAGCACAACATGTCGGTGAGAGAAAGTACCTCGGCCAACATCCTGCCCTGTAATTCTAATTTCATGACCTTCTGCAATTAGAGTGGCATAGGCCATTACTTCACCATACCCCCAATTAATAGCCATTGCACCTTGAGTCATTTTACTGCGATCTTGAAGGATTTTTTGTACTTGTTTTTGAATCGGAAACCCTTCAGGAGTAGTAGAAAGCTTTTTCCCAACACGCTGTAATGTTTTGATGTTTACAGAGGTTTTAGCTTTAGCAGTCCACTCATGGCCTATGAAAGGCGCCCAATCCACATACATCGATTCGTTTGGGGTGAGTACTAGGCTTTTAGTAACGTGCTCGCCTTTATCAAGAGAGTTACGATAATCACTTTCAAGCTTTTTAGACTGCTCTTCAGAAATCACACCTTCGTTTATTAAACGTTCTGCGTAAATGTTTCGAGTAGTTTTTGTCTTTTTAATTACCTGATACATTAACGGCTGAGTACCTGAAGGCTCATCCGCTTCGTTATGGCCTCGACGCCTGTAGCAGAAAAGATCTAGAACAACATCCTTTTTGAACTGATTACGAAAATCAATCGCAATTTGTGTCGCGAATAAAACCGCTTCAGGGTCATCACCATTAACATGCAAGATTGGTGCATCAATCATCTTGGCGACATCGGTGCTATATTCAGTTGAACGAGTATCTTCACGCTTGTTAGTGGTAAATCCAACCTGATTATTTACAATAATATGGATTGAGCCACCCGTACCATATGCACGAGTCTGAGACATCTGGAATGTTTCCATCACTACGCCTTGGCCAGCAAAAGCTGAGTCTCCATGCATAATAATTGGAATAACAGATTCGCCACTAGTATCATTTCTCCGCTCTTGTCTAGCTCTAACAGAGCCTTCAACTACCGGCGAAACTATTTCAAGGTGAGATGGGTTAAATGATAATGCAAGATGGACTTCACCACCTGGAGTCATTACGTTTGATGAAAAACCCTGGTGATACTTAACATCACCTGAACCCATGTGGTTCATTTTTTTACCATCGAATTCATCAAACAGGTCTTTTGGACTTTTCCCTAGCGTATTTACTAATACGTTTAGTCTTCCTCGGTGAGCCATACCGATTACAATTTCTTTCGCTCCGTAACCCCCTGCCCGTTGAATAAGTTCATCTACAAGAGGGATTAGGCTTTCACCACCTTCTAAACCGAATCTCTTAGTTCCTGGATAGCGTGAACCAAGGTACTTTTCAAGACCTTCAGCTGCAGTTAATCGCTCTAAAAGGTGATAGCGAGTATCAAACTCATAGCTAGGCTTACCTTTTACCGACTCAATACGTTCTTGAAACCAGGTACGGATTTCAGTATTAACTATGTGCATGTATTCTGCACCGAGCGATGCGCAATACGTACTTTTAAGACCCGAAACAATTTCTTTTAATGTCAGTATTTCAGAGCCAAAGGATAAAGAGCCAGTTTGAAACTCAGTATCAAGATCTGCAGCACTTAATCCATGGTATTCAAGCTCAATATCAGGAACTTCAGATCTTTCCATTAGATTTAATGGATCAAGTTTTGCAACTTGATGACCACGTATACGGTAAACTTCTATAAGTTGTAATACCTTAACCTGCTTTTTTTCGTGCTCACTTGTAGCGTTAGCAGGCGTATTCAGGTTTTGATTGATTAACTTATTTTTTGAAAGGTGTAGAAACTGTTCCCGAATGGTGGAATGGGGAACATCTTTAAGCGCATGCCCATCTACACGAGGCAGTTGATCAAAATAGCTGCGCCATTCTTCCGATATACTATTTGGGTCCGCCAAATAGGAATCGTATAATTCTTCTACATAAACTAAATTTCCACCGGACAAATGTGAAGTCCGCCAGAGTTGTTCCATTATGCTTTCTTGCATTAAAAAACTCGCCTTAGTCAGCAGTAAATGCGAATACTAGGCACTATCTTTCAGGCTGCCATTTAACTGGCCAGTTATTACGTTAACCCTTGCGGGTTTGATGACTGCTGCCTCAAGATAATACAGGTGTTACCCGATTCCTAGTGGTTAGTATCTTAGTGTCTGCAATTTGCCTTGTGAGCTAATAGATGCAGATCATAAGTTTCTGGGCGACTAATTTAAATCCGCACCAGAAGGTTTCATCAATTGATTATAGACATAATTTCAGAAAAAGCTTTTAGGCCTTAATTAAAATTATTGGCTTTCTTTTCTGCAAGTAGAAAACAGAAGCGCCCAGCCTCGGGGCGCTTAATTATGCGCTGTACATCCTAGGTAGAACGTTGCAACAACATATTTCTAATATGACCAATCGCACGAGTTGGGTTTAATCCTTTCGGACAAACACTCACACAGTTCATAATGCCTCTACAGCGGAAAACACTGAAAGGATCATCTAAATCAGCTAAGCGTTCAGCCTGAGCTGTGTCTCGTGAATCAGCTAAGAACCTATAAGCCTGTAGAAGACCTGCTGGTCCAACAAATTTATCAGGATTCCACCAAAAAGATGGGCATGCAGTAGAGCAACAAGCGCAAAGAATACACTCATACAAACCATCAAGTTTTTCACGCTCTTCTGGGGTCTGAAGTCTTTCAATAGCGGGTGCTGGCTGATCGTTAATCAAAAACGGTTTGATTTTTTCGTACTGCTTGTAGAACATTGACATATCTACAACCAAATCACGAATTACCGGCAAACCTGGTAGTGGACGAATAACCAACTTCTTACCCTTAAGACCTACTTCCGATAAAGGGGAGATACAAGCAAGACCATTTTTGCCATTCATGTTTAAACCATCAGAACCACACACACCTTCACGGCAAGAGCGTCTATAAGAAACAGATGAGTCCTTTGCTTTTAGTAGCTCTAACACATCAAGAACCATAAGATCTTTCCCTTCAGGGATTTCAATCTCAATATCTTGCATATAAGGTGTTTCATCAACTTCTGGATTATAGCGATATAAACTAACTAACATGTCTCAATTCTCCCTTAGTAAGAACGCACTTGTGGTGGAAATGCTTCGACTGTTTTTGGCGAGAAGTTAACATCACGCTTACCAACACTCTTCGTATCTGGGAAGTAAACAGAATGCTTCAACCAGTTTTCATCATCTCGCTCTGTATAGTCATTACGCGCATGAGCACCACGACTTTCTTTTCTTTCTTCGGCTGCTATAGCGGTTGCATACGCAATCTCATAAAGATTATCAAGCTCAAGCGCTTCAATTCTTGCAGTATTAAAAGCAGAACTTTTATCTTCAAGATACGTATTTTTAATTCGCTTACCAATATCTTCTAGCAACTTCAAACCTTTATTCATCGCCTCTCCATCACGGAAAACGCCGAAGTAAAGCTGCATACAGCTTTGTAAGTCTTCACGTACTGAAGCGACACTTTCACCACCTGTTGAATTATTCAGGCGAGTCAATCTTGAAAGCGCATTAGTGATATCTTGCTCTGTCGCATCATCTACTGAAAAACCGTCACGTAAAGATTTCTCGATATGAAGACCAGCAGCTCGACCAAATACAACTAGGTCTAATAATGAATTCCCACCTAGTCGATTAGCACCGTGTACAGAAACGCACGCCGCTTCACCACAAGCATAAAGCCCATCGATCACTGTATCATTTCCATCACTATCAATTGTAAGAGCTTGACCCCCGATATTTGTTGGAATACCGCCCATCATATAGTGACAAGTAGGTACCACTGGAACAGGTGCTTTAACTGGGTCAATGTGTGCAAAAGTTTTAGATAGCTCACAAATGCCTGGTAATTTAGCCATCAAGGTTTCTTCGCCTAGGTGATCTAATTTAAGCAGTACATGATCTTTCTTAGGCCCACATCCGCGGCCTTCTAAAATCTCTAGAACCATCGATCGAGCAACAACATCACGACCAGCTAGATCTTTTGCGTTTGGTGCGTAACGTTCCATGAATCGTTCGCCGTCGGCGTTGATCAAGTATCCACCTTCACCACGACAACCTTCTGTTACAAGAACGCCTGCACCCGCTATACCTGTTGGGTGGAACTGCCACATTTCGATATCTTGAACAGGAAAGCCTGCACGCAACGCCATACCAACACCATCACCAGTATTGATAAGAGCATTCGTAGTCGACTGATAAATACGACCCGCTCCACCCGTTGCGACAACAGTTGCTTTAGCGCGAACATAAACTGTTTCGCCTGTTTCGATGCAAATTGCAATGGTACCAACAACTGCACCATCTTTGTTTTTAACCAAATCAACGGCATACCATTCATTAAGGAAGGTAGTACCACCTTTAAGGTTTCCTTGGTAAAGCGCATGTAATAAGGCATGGCCCGTTCTATCGGCTGCTGCACACGTTCTTGCTGCTTGACCGCCTTTACCGAAGTCTTTTGATTGTCCACCGAATGGACGCTGATAAATACGACCTTCTTCAGTTCTTGAAAACGGTAAGCCCATATGATCTAGTTCATATACCGCCTGAGGCCCAACTTGACACATATATTCAATAGCATCCTGATCACCGATGTAATCAGAACCTTTTACAGTGTCATACATGTGCCAGCGCCAATCATCATTTGGATCAGCACTTGCAATTGCACACGTTATACCACCTTGAGCAGAAACTGTATGCGATCGAGTAGGAAATACTTTGGTGATACAAGCAGTTTTAACACCAGATTCAGTTAACTGTAGCGCGGCTCTCATGCCTGCACCACCGCCACCGATTACGATAGCATCATAATTTAATGTTCTTAAATTCGACATTACTTACAGCCCCCAAAGGATCTGAATACCCCAGACCACATATATAAACGTCACCAAGCCACAAATAGCTTGAAATAGAAACCTAAGACCCAGAGCCTTTAAATAATCGGTTGAAATCGTCCATAGGCCAACCCAAGCATGCGCCCCTAATGAAAACAGTGCGAGCAGGGAAAATATGCGAACACATGTAGAGTTGAAAAACTCACTCCACTGCGCAAAGTTAAGATCAGGATTTAAAACCAAGAAACCTAATAAAAAAACTGAATATGCCGCTAAGACTACAGCTGTTACACGCTGAATCATCCAATCATAAAGGCCACTACGCCCCAAACTTGTTACGTTAGTTACCACAACCATGCTCCTGCTAAAAGAATAAGTACAACAGAAACAACGATTGTTACTTTTGCACCCAAAACACTACCTTCAAGTGTTTCACCAACACCAAAATCCATTAACAAATGTTTGATACCAGCAACAAAATGGTAAAGAAGGCCAGAAAGTATGCCCCAGATAATGAATTTAACAAAAAAACCATCCAAGCATTCTTTGACGGCATTAAAGCTGTCTTCACTCGCGAGTGAAAGCTCTAAGATGTACAATAAGATGGCAATACCTACAAATAAAATAATACCTGTTGCGCGGTGCACAATAGACGTTAAAGCAGGTAGAGGAAAACTAAATTGTGATAAGTCGAGATTTACAGGTCGTTTATCGTTCACAGCACATTCACTCTCTCTCAAGTTGGCAGGAATCATTTATACAGAATTAA
>Ga0209825_1001075_pt1 | contig 13548 bp, 16 predicted proteins | sample EN8Hudsemesocosm_FD_184631 | JGI IMG/M metagenome (GOLD analysis project Ga0209825, IMG submission 184631) | Methane-oxidizing microbial communities from mesocosms in the Hudson Canyon - EN8B Hudson Canyon (SPAdes) (version 2) | ecosystem: Environmental > Aquatic > Marine > Cold seeps | place...
ATTCATGATGTACTCAATGGGTTGGATGGGGTGTTGGTAGTGGTCACCACCCTCTTGGCGTAATGTGCCTAGGGTTGGTTCAATGCGGGTGGGTTCCATAGGATAATACTTCCATCATCAGCGATGTCTTCGAACCTTAAGATTCGGGCGCATCTTGCTTGGGTTAGTGCATCGTCTTCAGTGAGTCCAGCCTTCTCATAGGTAGCTACGATAGCTTCCCATATAGCTACGTTACGTAGGTGAAGGTCAGTGGACTTGAGCGTTGCTTTGTGGAGGATTTGCTGGGCCTTAACAGGGCCAATCTTTGGACAACCTTTATAGTTATCTACAGCATCACCAGTGAGTACCTGTGTAAAGAAGAAGAGGTCGGCATCAGCTTCGCTAATAGTGACTACACCTTCATCAGGGTGTGCAGGGTTGAAGAACTTACAAGGCACGGTCTTAAGGTCTTTGTCCTCAGACGCAATGATGGTGTCGTTACCATCACTACCACGGATACCTAACAGGTCATCGGCTTCAAAGGGTTCACGTAAGACAGCTTGGTATTCATCAATCATCCACTGCTTGAGTGGCTTTAATGTCATAGGCTTACGGGTGTCTTTGCGATTCCCTTTGTAGGATTCAAGCACGTCATAACGGAAGTTCTCTTTACCTGTCAGGTAGAACTTGAAGTCAACACACCCTGTCTGCTCTAGCATAGCTGCTAGTTTCTTCTTAATTAAAGCCTGTCCTTCTGACTCATAGGCATGGAGTGTCCATAAGTCATCATCCCATTTCACAGGGACTTCAGTAGCAGCCGCAGCTTGGAAAGCTACGATGTCACCATCAATCAATAGAGTTGTCATCAGGTTCACCTTCTTTAGAATTACGTTCAGTAACTATGCGGATACCATGCTCAATAGCTACGGAGGCTTCCATGTAATCTAGGTAGGCATTCATAGCAAAGCTAAAGGCTAGAGCTAGGGACACCACTAAGAAGCCAAGGCATACGAGAATCATCATCAATGTTTCAACCATTAACTTTCTCCTATTAAAGAGGACCAACTGACAGGGAACAAAGGTTCAATGATGTCGGACACTTCTTGAGCCAACTCCTGGATTTCTTTCTGTGCATGGGAGTCAAGACGTTGCTTACAGAAACGAGCGAATGCAGCAATCGAGCCTGTCCAATACCAGTTAACCTCTGTGCCTTGAGGCAGTAAGAAGCGCGCTTGTTCAGGACACATACCTCCATCCACTGCCATCTCGTATGATTCTAAGCACATCGTGTAGACAGTCTGGAAGTGCCGCCTCCAATACCTGTCACCGACAGGGTGCATATCCCCACCACTGCCCTGCTTTGCGGAGCCTTCAGGGGCTTTGCGAAACTGTTCAGGAGTGTAGAAAGAAGGCGCACAGCTAATGTACCTACGGCTCTCTTCGTTCTCAGAGAATCCAACCTTATGCTTAAAGCATTGAGTACGTATTGGTACAGGTGCAGTCATCCTTAGAGTCACAGAGGTGTGAGCGAAAGGTGTCCAGTGGTTGTGCGAGGCAAGGTAGTTGATTAACCCTGCATCATTCTCTTCATTGAATTCACGTGAGTCATCAGCGAATGAGACACGCGCTGCTCGGACAACAGAAGCATCGTTGCCCATGTGGTCAATGTATTCAGTCTTCATATTAATTTTCCTTGTTCCCATTCACATGTAAAACCGCAGTCTAAAGGTTGGTCACGTTTAAAGTGGCCACGTTCTGGGTGTAGTTCATCGAGGTATACTGGACCGTCCTTGTCTTTATTAATTGCGTGTCCTATGTCACGCTCAAGCTTGGCCAGCTTGTTAAAGGCATCAGGGAAATCGACACGGATAGCGTTGAAATATCCCATGCCACCCTTAACGCACCCGATACAGTTGTTATTGGCATACCCTAGGCGGTACATCTCAGGTAACGTAAAGCCCATCGCACTGAACCAGCGCATACAGTCTGGCTTTGTGATAGACCTATCAACCAATATGAAATCGGTAATGACTTCATTGTTTGAATCAATAAACCTATTAACGCGGTTCAGTTCATCAATGGTGTATCCAAACACCTGAACATCATCAGAGCGTTGGTAAGCTTTACGTACATTCTTTTTAAGAATCATGGTGCAGGGCGCACCTGTTGGACCTTTGATAAACTTACGCTTATGGAAGACTTTAAAGATTGAGTAGTCCATTGACTCATCACCTATAATCTTCACAGGTATGCCTGTCTTTTCTACGAACTCATTTAAAAACGTAGGTTATCTTCAGATTCTTCTTTGACTCGACAGTAAACTGCTTCTAGGTCATCACCATATTTTTCATAGGCAAGGTAGGTTGCGTAGGCACTGGCTGCCCCACAGCTGAACCAACTGATAACACGTGGGGTTGTTTCAGACTTCATAGTCAAGACGTTCCTCTTCAAATATTTTGCAGGCTTCCGCATACCCTTCCCAATCACAAACGCCACAGGCTTCTAGAATCTCAAGAAGGTGACTTTCTTTTTCAAGGTGCGAGAACCACGCACGGTCAACGGTTATTTTTACATCAGTCATGATTAGAACTTTCCTTTAATTGGCGTAGGTGTAGTAGGCCCATGACAGTGATATGCCACACTCTGCCAAACTCTTCATCACCTACAATGCTTGTTGATATAAAACCTTGACACGCACACACAGCAACCCACTCGGCATTAGTCCGAGCGAAGTCACTGCGTGTCGTGAAGGGTGCTTGATAGGCACGGTTAAGTACCTCAGTGAGTTTCAGCCCATGAGTTTCCAATGTTGAATTCTCCATCTAATGGGCATCTGAAATTGAACACATCAGTGACCCGTTGAATTGTTAAGACAGCTATCTCACCTACCTTCTGAGCTAGGTCTTCACGAACAGCTACTTGGATTTCATCGTGGACCCATGCACACATTGCATAGTCACCATCCCATCCATGCTTAAAGCCTTGCGCTTGCATCTCATTGTCAAACTCCACCAACCACTGCTTACAAATAATTGCACCAGCGGACTGTAAGAGAAAATTTAATGCAGAATGAGGTGAGCGTATGTGGATATGTCGGCCATCAAGACCTTTGATGTAGCCACGTTCAGCAGCTTTGGCTACAGCTTCACGTAGTTTCTTTAGGGCAGGCGTCTTATCAAGAAACGCTTTCTTAATTCGCTTACCTTCTTTAGCTCCACCACCTACCAGCTCACCAATTAACTGGTCACCAGCGCCAAAAATATAACTATAAATAAAACGTTTACTTTCATCGCGAGAACCTAGACCAGCAGCTAGCTGATTAACCGTGTGGATGTCGCCATCAAGGACTACATCAACGTAAGCGCCACCATCATAGATAGCCATGTACGCAGCCAAGCACCTAAGCTCCAAGCCAGAAGCGTCAGCGCCCATGAGCTTCCATCCTTTAGGGACAGTGAATAGCTCACGACAGTCTTTACCGTAAGCTGCTCTCATGGATGGGATTTGCGCCAAATTAGGGTGGCTATGCGTTCCGCGTCCAGTGGCTGCGCCATTCGGGTTCACACTTCCGTGAATCTTTCCGTTGGTACAGACCTTTAACCACCCTTGCTTACCTTCAGCTACCTGTCCCAGCCTCTTCTGCAGCATGAAGTATCTAGCCATCTGCTTCGCTTCAGGATAGTCAAGCTTAGACAACACTGTTTCATCTATCTTAGGCTGTCCATTGTCTGTGAAGACTGAAGGTTCCCAGCCGTACTTAGTGATAAGCCTGTTAGAAATGTGAGCACGTGACGCAGGGTTGAACTCCACTATCTTGATGACAGTGAAGGGTGCGTTCATAGTGCGGTCAGCTTTCAATGGGTCTTTATACTTACAGCTACGTGCTGGTTTCTTTTGTCCCTCAGACACTACCCAAGCAGGGAACAGGGTGTGAAGTTCTTGGTAGATTAAGTCACGCTGTTCAGCGAGGTCTATGTATAGCTTCTGTGCTTTCTTCTCATCGAACACGAACCCATTACACTCTTGCGTCCACATCAGTTGAGCCACGGAATGCTCAAGGTCTAACGCCTGTTGGCTATAGCCTTTACCTAGAACCTTGTTGTAAAGGTCCACAGTTACACGCACATCCTGCTCACAGTACGTCATCATCTCTTCTGAGTAGACATCCCAAGCATTCTCTTGCTGACCATAGTCACCTTTGAGTTCTCCGAGGCGGTAGCCCCAAGCTTTCAATGAGTGAGAACCAAATAACCTGGGGGGCAGAATGTTCTTGAAGTGACTGAAGTCTAGGTCCTTGATGTTGGACCAGATAAGACGTGAGCAGACTAAGGTGTCGATGACACGCTTAGGCTTGAAGTCAGGGTAGAGTTTCTGAATAGCTGGTACATCAAACTTGATTCCGTTATGGGCAATCAGTTCGTCAGCTTCTGACATCAGCTTGATACCCGCTGGGATTTCATGGGGTCTAAAGGTGTGGAGGATTCCAGTGTCTAGGTCATGAGCAACGATGCAGTGGATTGTAGTCAGGACTTCTAGGAATCCATTGCTTTCAATGTCAATGACTAGGCGCATTAGTTATTCCCAGTACGTTTCAGTACATCCAACAGCACGTCCTTAGCTTCAGTGCTTGTTAAACCTAAGTCTTGTAAGCCTCTACCTACAGAGTAAACAGTTTTCAAGAAGTTAATTAGCTCCTCTTTTTCTGCTTCTTCTTCAAGCTCTTCAATACCAAGGATGAATTCATTGTCCAACTCTTCATCAGTTTTTAATTTTGCGTAAGACATTTCAGGTTCTCCGTTAGAAAGGCAGGGCTTCCACAGGGGCTAAGTCGAATGGACTAGCTTCGTAGAGTCTGCCTGTTTCATGGTTGTAGTTAAGGGGGAATGTCATGCCAGTTCCTTGGCCTGTGTAGCGGTCTTTGAGAATACGAAAGGTCGTAGTCTCACGTTCATGTAAGTCTTCTGCTTGCTGGTCACGCTCAAGTCCGAACATGAAGTGACACCAGAATCCAATGGCGCGACTACCTTTGAAGTGACGGATGCTTACGCGCCCACCTTCTTCGTGACTTCTACCTTCAGGTGTAGCTAAGTGGCTCACCATAATGATGATGATGTCCAAGCGTTTAGCTAACATAGCGATGGCAGCAGTTACACGTTCAAGCTCAACACGCTCATCACTGCCTTGACCTGTTGCCAGTGCAGTAAGATGGTCCACGTAAAAGATTTCGATACCTTCAGCGTGGTGCATGTATTCGATGTTGGACTTAATAGTGTCCCACTCACACGTTCCGAAGCTGTCGTACATACGTAGACGGTCATGCTCCATGAGTTCATCTAAAGCGGTAGACCTATCAGCCTTAGTCCAATCACCATCAGGGATATGGAACTGTTTGCCAGCTTGCTTACCAGCAATACGGATGGCAGTCTCAGCAGGACGTTGCTCAAGGAAGAACACGCCTACTGTTTTACCTAGCTCATACATATCGTGAACAATCTGCTGGGTTAGGAAGTCAGTCTTACCAACACCAGTACCCGCGCCTATCGCATACACTTCACCAAGACGGCGACCATAGGTAGCTTTGTTCAGGGTAGGTAAATACCAAGGCATACCCCACTCGACAGGCTTCTCTAGTTCTTCACGGATGTCCGAGAGAGATACTATGCCGTCAGGTCGGTACACCTTAGCGCCCCAGATAGCTTCAAGAATCTTACGGCTAGCACCAGCAAGTAGTGCTTCGTTAGCATCCTTGTACCCATTGATAGTGGCTATGAAACATTTACCAGCAGGGAACAGTGGAGCTATAGCAGCCGTTGCTTTCTCGCCTGCCTCATCGCCATCCATAAGTAGGATAATTTCTTCAAAGTTATTGAAGTAAGGTAAATTAGCTTTGATGCATTTAGCTGCACCACCAGCACCATTAGGTAGGCTTATAGTAGGCCACTTGTTATCCTGGATTTGGGAAACAGACATCGCATCGATGGCCCCTTCGCAAATTACTACCTTCTTACCTTTGTTCCACAGCTTAGTGCCGAACATAGGCATCTCACTGAAGTCTCCTAGGATAGGAAACTCTTTGTCCTGCGTTCTTAACTGCTGTGCTACTAGCCCTCCCTTAAGATTATGTAATGGACAAATGTGTACAGGTTGTCCACGGTATGAACCAACCTTGTAACCAAAGTATCGTGCAGTTTCTTCAGAGATACCGCGCTGTCTTAAGGCACGAACATCACCTGTTATTAAATCACTAGCCATACGAGTCCTTTGGTTTTGAGGTTTAGGTTCACCGTCATCATCGGGCCACTCTAGGCGACCACAGTCTGGTGTGTAACAGAAGCCACGGCCTGAGCCGTAGCGAGTTAGGTTGTTGCGGGAACCACAGTCTGGGCAGGGTTCACGCCCCACCACGGGACTGTCATCATGTTCCCTCATGGTTAGTGGACTAAGCTGTATTCAGCATACGGGGCTTTAACACCATCCTTCATTGTTGTGTCTACCTCGACACCTTCCTTCTTCAGTGTGTGAACCACAGCGGCTAGACGTGTGATTCCATACAAGCCAATGGCTTCGATAGAAGTAATCTTGCGATTATTGTTCAAGTGGTTAAGTACAGTTTGTGCTTGTGACATATAAATAGTCCTCTCAGTTATTGAGTTCATTAGAATGAAATGCCTTCGGGGAATGAAGGCATTGGTTTTGATTGCTATAGTGCTACACTTGCTTCAGTGAGCCATTCCTGCACATCAAACGATGGGCATTCCTTGGTAACACCAGCTAAGTCTCGGTGACCTAGCACGGTAGCTTCTGGGTACTTATGTAACAGCCCTTGAACGAGCTGCTTCAGTGTTACCCATTGTTCAGGTGTGAAGTTGTCTTCTGCTACTTCAATATCATCTTGAGTGACACCACCAACAAGGGCGATGCCAATAGATTTATGATTGTAGCCACGTGCATGAGCACCAGCGTCATCTTCAGCACGGCCTATCTCTAACTCACCGCTTCTGCGGATGATGTATTGATAACCGATACCTAGAAATCCTCTGTGCCTGTGCCACGCATCAACAGAATCACGGCCTATGTCCTGTGAAGGACGGGTTGCTGTACAGTGAATTATTAAGAATTCTGTACTGCTTCTCGTAACCATGAGTGGGGTATTACCTCCTTGCTATATTGGAATCCGTGCTTCTCACACCACATTGCGTATGTAGTTCTGGAGTTCTTGGATATCTTTTGGTTTGGGTTACTGAACACAAATCGAATGTCCAGTTCTGGGTGTTGGTCTTTGATAAGTAGGTGCTTCTGCCTGTCTGCACAGAGGAAGCGACCTTTCGTCTCTATGAAGATATTTCCGATTTTAAAGTCAGGCGTATAGGTACTGACACGGGAAGGCTTTAGATACTTAATCTTCTCCTCCTCATATGTGAAAGGGATGCCTTGATAAGTCAAAGCATCGCTAACACGTTTCTCTAGCCCAGACCTGAAGCCGTACTTCAAACCAACGAAGTGCGTCTTCTTCTTAGAATGGGATGTCTTCATATTCCTCCGTGGCTTCTTCTTTGAAGTTCTGAGCTGCAGCAGGGACAGTGGCTTCATCATGTGAGTAACCGTCTTCATCATCGAACATACTTGCTGCTTCATTACTACCAGCCAGTGCTTCAATCACTTGGACTGAACGTAGACGTAGAGATAACCCTGCGCCTGCTAGTGCTGTGTAGTAAGGGATGATTTGAAATCCAATGCGGACAAGGGAGCCATTCCACAAAGGAATCTCAGATGTAATTGGCTGGCGTTTGGCATCAACCACGATTGGCTTCTGCTCAAATGTCTCGCCCTTTTGGGTAGTGACCTTGGCCTTAAGCTTCAGCTTGATAGTGACATCACCAGTTTCAGCGTTGACATCGTAGGGGTCAGTCACACGGATTTTAGCGCGTGGCTTACCTGTCTCTTCTACAGCTGCATCAATGGCTAAGGCATGGGCTGCATCTAGCATCGCCATGATGTCCACGGCATCTGCGTTGTCCATCACCAGTTTGGTGCCGAACTCCCCATCTACATTAAATTTTGTATCGGGGGTCCATAAACGCGCCCACTCTGTACGACCACGTGGTGTGGTGTGCATTGGAAGCTTGTTGGTTTTCTTACGTTGGGTCATATAATTTCCTATATGTCAGGTGCGTATAAACGCTATTAGTTTTGGTTAAGGTTTGCCGCGATGAACTCATCGAGGATTACGCCCTGCTCCATTAACTGGGCAGCAAGGTCGAGTGGTAGTGCTTCGCCAGCTTGTATAAGGGCAGCAGCAAAGGCTTGCTCAAGGGTTTGGTCTTCGATAGTTAATCTCCAGATATAAAAAACCCCTCGGAGTGAGGGGAATTTGGTTGGTGTGGCTATAGTGCTACACTTGCTATTTCATACCTGAGATAGTCTTAATATTGAGACTGTTCAGGCAAAAGAATACATACTAAGTAACGTATCCATATAGTCCAGCTCACCCTTGGCTGGCGGTAGGTCCAGGTCCTCGCGGTCTTCAGGCTTAAGCTGCGTGAGTAGCTCAAGGTATAATGCGTGGACCACATCATTGGTATCATAAAGCTCTACAAACGAACGCTTAATCACACCACTGAATTTTGAAAGGTCTGCTGCATGGCATCCAAAAGAGTCATGTATCATCGAGAAGCTTTCAATACCATCTTCACCATCTATACCAACCTCAGATGCTCTTGCTACTGAGAGCTGAAGGTGCGCTGCATCACAGGAGTGGACCCAGTTGGGTGACATTCCTTGGCTGGACTTACGACTACAGATTTGGTCAGTCTCCTCATTCAGTGTTAGATAGATTAAGGCCCCACCCATGTGGCTCCGTACGCGATGCTTGGTGACGTTGTAATAAGACTGTAACACTGGGAAGCCTAAGGGCGTAGTCCATCTCACAGGTAGTGATTGGAGGCTTCCATCAGGCATCTCGTATTTAGTCTTAGCAACCTTAGAAGCTGAAGCTGTTAACCAATCCATCAGCTGCGCTGGACGTTTAACTGAATCGACAACAGCATCCCATAACAACCGCGCAATGTAGCTTGAGGCACGGAAACCATCATCGTATGAAAATGGAAATTCCTTACCTGACTTAGAACACTCACGCTTCAATGGGCGCATCACATCTTCTATGATTTGCTCACGGAATCCGTACTGCTTGGAACCGTAGCTGTAGGTCATGACACTGCGCTTCGCCTCCTTTCTACCAAACCCAAACTTCAACCATTCAAGTGCTAACTCACTGTATGTAGGCACTGGTTTACCCATATTGTTTAGGACCGTTTCCCCCCAATGCTCAGGCGGTTGCTGAGAGTCCTCTACTAAACGCTTAACAACCTTGTCAGCAACAGTCTGGTACACGTCTTGAGGCGCATCAGCAGCTAGTAGGTTCACATTCTTAGCTGTGTCCTCACAACGCATAGCCATGCTTAGATTTTGAAGACCTGAGCATGAGCCATCTTGACAACATACTGTGTGTGACACGTGGTCCTCACCATTCTCTAGGTAACCTACCCAATCCATGCAACACGCTAGGAACTGCAATGGGTAATCAGCATCAACCCAACCACGGTTGTCCCAAGGATTCGCAGCGATGTCACGGATGAATACTTCATTGTCCATGACCCACTTTACACGGTCATCCATTGAAGCTTTAGACACACGATTGAAGTCACCTAGGTTAGCTAAATGAATAGCCAATTGACGGACACCTGAAGCTCCTAGAGCCTTGCCTTCAGCGAATTCCATCACTGCCTTCATACTGTCCTGACCCATGCCATTAAAGGCTGAGACACTGTATATACGGCCTCTGAAGTCTAAGTTGTACGGGAGCCAGTAAGCTGGGTACTGTGAATACTGTTCAGCAGTGTCTAATACAAAGCTGAACGCATGACGCTTAGACCTAGCCTCACGGTTAGCAATCTTGACACGGTTAGATTCTTGTATCCAAGCTGCCTTCTCTTCTACTGTTGCGTTCTCATAGTCCTCAAGCTTTTCTGGAGGTTGCTCTGGTGTTGAAGGTGGGATAGATGGACACCATTCCACGCCATTCGCATACAGCTCAGTGATGAAGTCCAACATTGGCTGATGGATTCTCCATGCTGTACGCTGCATCTTATTCACTGCGTGTAGGACCACATCAATGTCTGAGTTACGTAGCTCTTCAAAGTAGTTACGGTTATTAGTCTTGACAAACTTAACTGGGCGGCAGCTGTACGTGTAGTAACAGCCGTTCTCTAGGTTAGAATAGTTCCAATCACGTGGTGGTACAACAAGTGGCAGATACTTAGGTGTTGTAAGTCCTAACTTGTTTGTACGCTGCTCAATCCAAGCGCAAGTTTCATCCGTGGCGACAAGACGTTTGACTGTGTTGTTCTTACCACGAGACTCCGTGACTATTCGGACTAAGCCGACTGTTTCCATGAGAATATCTATGAGCTTCTCACCTACCTTTAGTACCTTCTTTTTAGGCCATGCTTCCCAAGATTCTATAGTCCCTTTAGCTGCTTCATCAGTCATTGCTTTTGTGACTGTTAACATCTTCTTGTAACCTTCACGTTTGTTTGATGCATCTATAAGACGCTTACACAATGCCTTGTTCTGGCGTTGGAGTTCATTAAGCATATACTCATCTTGGACATCATTAGCTGCTGAGATAACAGCGTGGGTCAATGTGATGGACTTATTAGATATGGAGTTAATAATGGACTTCATAAAGATGTAGGCTATTAGTTCAGGCTTACCACCTTTTAAGAGCTTACGTGTTCCTGCAGACCATCCACCTTTCTTGTCATCCTCTTCCAAGTATTCCTTTATACCACCAGCAAATCTCTCCAGCCCGTGAACCATCATTTGATGTCCATAATCCGTTGTTGCTTCTGTCCCTAACTTCTGCTGTTTCTCTATGTTCTCACGGGCCTTCTTTATTCCATCCTCCCTCATTTTATATTCCAGTTCCTGTTGTGCTAAGAACATTAAATCTTCTTTTTCATCGTTGATGGTGGTAGATGTATAAGTAGTCATGTGACTCTCCGTTAGTTTAAGTTAGTCTCAATTCTGAGACTCTATGGACGTAATTGTCCCCAGCCTTTATAGCCCTATGGCTATAGTGCTACACTTGATATTAAGTGTTTACTAATATACTGCGTGACTCAGCAAGAGGCCCTCCAATTGACTCTGTGTGTCCTAGTTATTGTCCGCGTTGCATTGTACTTAAGTTAGTCTTAAATTCAAGACCGTTTGTCCAAATGAAAGCCACACAGCTAGAAGAACCATGTGGCTTACGTTTGAATTAGTTTAGTATTGCTTGCGTTATCCCTAGAAGAACTCTAGAAAATGGCGCGCCCGAGAGGATTCGAACCGTTATCCGGTCATTACTCAAGCCGCTAATACTAATAAATTCAATGTGTTAGGCCGTTTGATGGGCCTGTTGGGAGGTGCGTTTGGCCTCCTTTGTCTTCGCTTCTGTCCTGCATGTTGATGGTCGTTTGGTCAGTCCCTTGGCTCTCTTCTAAAGCCTTTAGTCGCCCATATTCTAGTGACACCATCGCATCACACATAGCCTTGTCAGTGGCCTTTGCATACCTAGCCGTTTGGGTTATGCAAGAGTGTCCCATTAGCTGCTGAGTCACCTTTAGATTCCCAGAGTATTCACACAAGCGTGTAGCAAATGTGTGTCGGAAGCAGTACCACACTTCCTTAGGACCCCATCCCATAACTGGGCGTACTAGGTTGTCCCAGAATTCCACGCAGTGCCATTTATAGTCTAGCTTTTCGAATATCAAATCACCTCTTGCTAGTGTAGATATCCGTTTGTCTAACACGTTGGCGAGGCGACCAGTTAGTGGTATCTCACGTTCAGCGTCAGTCTTAGTGACTTCTCTAGGTATTCTAATAATACGAATACCATTTGAGTTACGTACTACCCAACTAGGCTGGATTGCTTTGGCTTCTGACCAAGGCCTCATTCCTGTGTCACACAATAAGATAATGAAATCCTGGAGGAGGTCATTAATCCACTGTGAGTGGTAGTGCATATCACCAGCTAGCCCTAGAATCTGCTGCTCTTCTTCTGGACTAAAGTACCGTGGTCTACTGTTGTTCTTAACCGATTCCCAATGAATCACTGGTACGGCTTTGAGCAACCTACGCTCTGTCATTAAGGTAAGCATTGAGGACAGACAGTTCAACTTATTGTTAATCGTCTTAGGCTTGTTCCCTTTAGCCCTGAGCACCTTAATGTAGTCATCAATAGCTTTAGTGTCTATCGCTTCCAGCCGCATCATACGTCTGTCATCAATAAAGTAAGAACTAAGTGACTTCCAGTATTGTAGCACCTTCTTCTGATAGCCTTTCGACTGTACAGACCAAGATTTATCCCACGTTTCATCGAAAGCATACATCAAAGTCAAGCTAGTGCCGTGTTTGAGTGCGCCTCCAGTTGGCCTTAAGCCCTTCGACATATCTGCGAGTGCGGATAGTTCGATTGAAACGGCTTCTTTGTAATTCTCTAGGCCTTTTACAAAGTCATGGAACCTGAAGCCGTCACGCTGGACCTTTATCTGATAACCAGTTGCCATTGTATAAATAGCCATGGTTAATACCTCCCTTCCTTTAATTAAAAGGTCAGAAGTTTGCTGCAAGAGAATTGGCAAACTTCTTGCCCTTCTCGGTTAAGACAGCATAACGATAACGTCTATCGTGAATGTCTGTCTCGTATGTGACAAGGTTCAAAGTCTCAGCCTTACGCTTAACCATCACCTCATCGCTTAGAATCGTAAGGGTACGCGCTGCGTTTGCCTTACTCATGCCAAGTTCTTTAATTATATCCTGACCTGTTACACGTCCACGCCTAGCAACGAATAGAAAAACTCTAATCTGTGCCGTGGTTAAATCGCCTAGTTCTGAGAACGATTCTAATGTGTCCGCGAGGCCTTTTAGCACCTCATTATGTGTTAATTTCATTTTGAAACCTTCGGGGCTGATTCATTCAGCTCAATTTATTATTAACATCCTATGTTTAATCGCTATTGGGCTATTCTTCCCAGTCTATGCGTGGCCCTGACCATTTATAATAAAGTTCTTTGTGGAATATGCGTATGTAAATGGCAACTCTGCATACCTCCAATTCAACTGCATCCCTTATGTTAATTTTAAGCATTTTCTTATTTGCTTCCTGTTACTAGCCTTAAGACTAGCTATGTGTGTATTTTATACCAAACTGTTGTTTAGTTCCAACATGCGTGTTAGTTCCTACCTTAGAGTTAGTCCTATGTTACAGACCAATATCTAAGAATTATTCCTAAACTACCCTTCGATATAGAGCCAACACCACCGCAGTTCTAGCACCAGCCCATGGTGGTTGTCAGCTATATCAAAAACGTCAGTTATATCATACATATTTATATTCCCCTCAATAGACATTTGTCTAAGTTATAGTTATTTGAGACTGTGTTGAGGTAGTCCCCATAAACGCCCTGAGTTTGCTGGACGTTTAAAGTGAGCACCTCTAATCCTGGATTTCTTCTCCGTCCATGATTT
>Ga0209825_1001091_pt1 | contig 13317 bp, 9 predicted proteins | sample EN8Hudsemesocosm_FD_184631 | JGI IMG/M metagenome (GOLD analysis project Ga0209825, IMG submission 184631) | Methane-oxidizing microbial communities from mesocosms in the Hudson Canyon - EN8B Hudson Canyon (SPAdes) (version 2) | ecosystem: Environmental > Aquatic > Marine > Cold seeps | place...
CTAGCCAAACCCGGCCGTGGCCAGGAATACTTTGAAAGCTTTAAAGGCAAAATACTGGGTGGTTTTCTGGGGTATCACTACGGCCTCACCAACTTTAACAACGACCCTAAAGTGCTTAAAGACGATTACAACATGGAGCTGTCCACCACCCATGAGGGCAACTTGTTAAAAATTATCGAGAAACGCATTGATGTGGCCATCTTAACCGACGCGTTTTTAAGTCGTTATTTCGTGCAACACCCAGAGCAAAAAGAGCGCTTGCTGGTGTCGGATATTTGGGATCAGCAATACAATTTTTCAATCATCGTACGCGACGATACGCTGCCCAGCGTAAACGAGTTAAACCAGCTGTTACAGCAAATGGAGCAAGCCAATGCTCTGTACCCAGTATGGAAAAAATACGGTATTCCCGCCGCCATGCGTTAACCAAAATCTCCATTTATATTCCTGCAATATCTTTAACCCCCAAAAAACCTGACCCATAGCCATACCCAGTATGTGCACCACTTTAACCCTGTTTGTCGCGCTCTAACCCCCATGTTTACTGAGTTAATGGCACTTGGCCCAACAGTTGCAGTACTTCAGCAAATTCAAAATTATGTGTATATCACCTTACTACTTAATAGGTATGCGCGATTTTGGGGCAACAACAAAAATAATGCTCCGGGTCGCACTTTAGAGGTGCTCTGTATCGATGAGAGAGGAGTCGAAGAATGTTTTTTACTCGTAAAGAAAGAAACCCAATTCGCATCGCCGATAAAAAGGTGAAAGAGTGGAAGTACACCACCTGTGGCTACTGCAGTACTGGTTGCTCCATAGAGGTGGGTCTGGATGACGATGGTAAGGCTGTGGCCACCCGCGGAAACGCCAACGCCGACGTAAATCGCGGCAAGTTGTGCATTAAGGGTATTTTTGAGCACGAACTGTTTGATGCTGCCGGCCGTGGCGACCAACCCCTTATGCGTAACGCGCCATACGATGCCTGGAAAAAAGAAAGCTGGGACACCGCTCTAGACCATATGGGTGGCGAAATTAAACGCATTCAAGACACCTACGGTAAAGACAGCTTTGCCATAGTGTCTACCGGTCAGCTATTAACCGAAGAATTTTACAGCCTTGGCAAGTTAGCCCGTGGTTGCATTGGTACCAACAACTATGACGGTAACACCACACTGTGTATGGCGTCTGCGGTATCGGGCTACAAGCGCTCGTTTGGTTCCGACGGCCCTCCAGGCTGTTACGAAGACTTTGAACACACCGAATGCCTAATGGCCTGGGGTTCAAACCTGCCCGAGCAACACCCCATTATTTACTGGCGTTTAAAAGAAGCGTTAGAGAAGCGCAAGTTCCCGCTTATTGTAATTGACCCTCGTGTCACTATGTTTGCACAGTTCGCCGACATTCACTTGGCCATTACGCCGGGCACTGACCTAGCGTTAATGAACAGCCTAATGTACGTGATTTTGGATGAGGGTTTAGAAGACCGCGACTACATCAATGCCCACACCAAAGGCATTGAAGATGTAGAAGCCTGCGTAAAAGATTACGACCCCATTACCGCCTCTAAAATTTGTGGCATCAGCGAAGACAGCATTCGCCAAGTGGCGCGTATTTATGCAAAAGCCGGCACCGCCATGTCTATTTGGACCATGGGCATTAACCAATCTACCCACGGCAGCGACGGCGTTGTGGGCATTAACAGCATTAACCTGATTACCGGCAACATAGGCAAGCCAGGGGGCACCTCGCTTTCTATTACCGGCCAGTGTAATGCCATGGGGACTCGCGAATGGTCTTCATGTTCGGGTTTACCTGGCTACCGCATGTTAGAGAAGCCAGAGCACAGAAAAGAGATTGCCGAATTTTGGGGCATAGACGAAGAGTTTTTCCCTAAAAAACGTGGCCTGGCGCAAACCGATATTTTCCCGGCTATTGAAACCGGCGAAATTAAAGGACTCTGGTTGGTCGCCACTAACCCTATGACTTCTATGCCTAATACCGGGCGCATACGTAAAATTTTAGAGAAGCTGGACTTCCTAGTCATTCAGGATGCCTACGCCGATGTGGAAACCTCCAACTACGCCCACATGTTTTTACCGGCCGCAGTATGGGCCGAGAAAGAAGGGTGTTTCACCAATACTGAGCGCCGTTACAACATTGTGCGCAAGGTGCAAGAACCCAAGGGCGACAGCAAGTCGGATTTTTGGATCTTTAAAGAACTGGCTAAGCGCTTCCCTAATGGTCAGAAGATTCACTTCCCAGAAACACCAGAAGGGGCCTTTAATGAAATGCGCGAGCTTTCAAAAGGCGCTGGCCGTACGCTAAATATCTCGGGCATGACTCATCAAAAAATTGAAGACTCCTGTGGTATTCAATGGCCGTACACAGAAGCCGATGCGGTGATAGATGAAGCCAATTATGGCAGCAGCGGCAAGCTGGGCGTAAAAGGCGCTTCGCGTTTGTACACGCAAGGCAAGTTCCAAACGCCCGATGGCAAAGCCAACTTAATTCCGTTGCCATTTATTAACAACAACGAAGTGCCTTGTACCGAATACCCGTTCTGGATGAACTCGGGCCGTGTGGTAGAGCATTTCCACACTAGAACGCGTACCGGCAAGATGGGCAACATGAACAAGTACAGCCCCACCCCGTATATGGAAATGAATCCGGATGCGGCCGCTGAATTAAATGTAAAACACGGCTCGTACGTGCGTATTGTTAGTCGCCGTGGTGATGCCGTAGTGATGGTGCAAACCACACAACGTGTGGCCCGTAACGCAGTTTTTATTCCGTTCCATTTTCATGATTGTGTAAACCGAGTGTGTCTTGGTTTATTAGATCCCCATTCCCGTCAGCCTGCCTTTAAACAAGGTTCGATTCGCATAGAAGAAGTGGATCAGAAATTAGCTGCACAATTAAACGTCGAACGTCGTTCGTACTAAGGGAGAGGGGAAATATGAATAATTTAAATACCGAACTGCTCACCAACCTAACCGGTAAATCTAAAGAAGCCAGCAATGTATTAAATAAAGTGGCCTCTAAAACTGAAACCAAAACCGTTCCGTTTTATGATGCCTCTGGCAACAGCAGCGGCTTTAACAGCGCCGATGTTGGCTCTCCTAGAAACAAGCAGGCTGTAAACAAGGAAGCGCTAAAGGCGGCGGGTAATCCTAAGCCTGGCAAGCCCGCGGTAGAAATTGGTTTGCGCGAAGACAATATGACCGGCTTGCAAAAAGCCATGCGCAAATACAACCCATGGTTTATTGCCCGTAACTATTTAGATACGTTAGGTACAGATAACTCCGACCTAGACTCTACCCCGCGCCCCATTTTTAATGTGCGTTCAGGGGAGCGTGACTACGCCAAATTAAACGACCCTATCGTGCACGAGACCAATCGTTACGGCACCATGATTGACCTGTTAAACATTACAGAAACGCCGCTGCCCGTGGGCCGCTCCATGGAAATTAACGGCAACCCTGAGGTGGGCACCAACCCCAACCGTAACAAACAACACGGCTTTCACTTTACCGCCGACAACTGCATAGGCTGCCACGCCTGTGAAGCCGCCTGTAGTGAGAAAAACGACTTGCCGGCGCACTTGTCGTTCCGTTCAGTGGGTTATGTGGAAGGGGGCTCGTACCCTGATTTCAAACGCATGAATATTTCTATGGCCTGTAACCATTGCGATAACCCGGTTTGTATGAAAGGTTGCCCCACCAAGGCCTATACCAAACACGCCGAATACGGTGCAGTATTGCAAGACCCAGAAACCTGTTTTGGTTGTGGTTACTGTACTTGGGTTTGCCCGTACAACGCCCCACAACTAGACCCAATTGAAGGCAAGGTTTCAAAATGTAATATGTGTGTGGACCGTTTGGAAGTGGGTCTAAAGCCTGCGTGTGTATCGGCTTGTTTGGGTAATGCGCTTAACTTTGGCGTAACCGAAAACACCCCCGAGAATCGCGAGCAAGTGAAAACCAGTATTCCTGGATTCCCAGACCCAACCATCACTAACCCTAACATCCGTTTTCAGCAAACTAAAAGTATGCCAAACGAGATGGCCCGTACCGATACCATGCCCATTAAATACCACAAACAAGAAGACGGTTCGTTCCGTTCGGTGGTAGATGAAAAAGAAGGCAAAGAAAAAAGTTGGAACCTTGCGCGCTTATCAAGCCGTGAAAACCCGCTGGTTATTTTCACCTTGTTTACGCAAGCCTCTATGGGTGCGTTTATATTGTTGTATTTAGGTTCTTTGCTGGGGGTTGAATCTTTGTTAGCGGTTAAAAACAGCGTGATTTATTTGCCATTGTTAATGGTATTGGCAGGCTTACAGGCAGTTGGCCTGTTGCTGTCTACTATGCACTTGGGCAAACCCATGCGTTTTTATCGCGGCTTTAACAACTTGCGTTATTCACCGGTTAGCCGTGAGGCGTTAGGTGTAGCGTTGTTCTTCACCGGCATTGCCGCCTTTACTGGCCTTGAGTTATTAAGTGTTGGTTTGGAATACTTTGCCATCACAGCCCCTGTGATTACCGATTTAATAGCACCGGTACAACACGGTGCCGCAGCCTTTGCCATTACCACGGGTTTAATTGGCCTGTACTGGATGTACCGTTCTTACCGAATTCCTGCCCGCCCATTTTGGGATCACGGCCAGGTAGCCACTACTTTCTTCGGTACACTGTTTAGCTTGGGTGCTTTGGTATTGGCCATAATGGCAGTACCTACTTTGTTACTAACTGGGCAAGACACTGGCCAGCTATTGCAAATTACCGCAGGCTTAGCGGCCTTAGGTTTAATCGCCGAAGGCTTGGGTTTAGTGGTTCACGCCAAATACTTAAACACCGAAAGTGGTGAAGGTGCAGCCGCTCATTACGTGCAGCAAACCACCTTTGGTAAAAGCTACGTAATGCGTAACGTGTTAATGGCAGTAAGCGCGTTGGCCATGGCAACCGTTGCCTTGTTCCTAAGCGACACCTCCGCCGGCTTGTTACTGGCTGCGATTACCGCACCCGCCATTTTGGTAAGCTTGTTAGTAGGGCGCTGCTTGTTCTACATATTGGTAATACCTACCACTATGCCAGGCGCCTTCTTCTGGAAGAACAAAGGCTTCGAAGAACACGCCCGCGATGTAGGCCTAGCCGACATGCCACAAGTAGGCGTAGTACCTGCCTGTCACCACTAGTGTAGGAGGGCACCCCGTGCCCGATTAAAAAAGGCGAGCATAGCTCGCCTTTTTTGTGCCTGTAATCCCCTCCGTAGGAGTCGTGCTTGCACGCGAACCCAAAGCCCAAATTAATCCCCCTAAGATTCTCCAGTGAATACCCTGATAAATTTCCCAATATGCCTGTTAAAAAATAAGGTGTAGAGGGTTGCCGTACTGGTAAATGAGTCGCCGTAAATGCATCCCTGTAAGCTTGCCTCGGCATCCAGCCTCACACACTCATGAACCACCACACCAACCCCTCCTATAATCTGCCCAGATATCGCCGCCCCTGTACGAGTCGTGCTAGCACGCGACCCCAAAGCCCAAGTTAATCCCTCCAATACTCGCCAGTGAATACCCCAATCAAAACCACCAAAACCCAGCCCCTAATCCCTCAAACAATGCTAAAATACCCCCATAAAAACGACGCCAGTTGGCCACAAGCCAACTCCAGAGAGAGCCCTCATGAAGCTACAAGACGTACTCAATAAAACTTGCCTAATTGGCGTGACCTACGTAGACACCAACGGCGACACTCTAAAAGAAGCCCAATACGCAGGCACCGTTATAGAAGTGGATGAAGAAGAGGGCATTAAGGTAAACCTCTTTAGACTAGGAGCGGCCATTGAAGGCAGTGATACACCAGAAGGCCACTCTAAAAAAGAAACGCCCAATTTCCATCTGCCACCCTCGTTAGAAGCCTGGTACATCGCCCCCAAGGGCCACTTTAAAAATGCCGAATTTCATATCGATATTGAAAACCCGGATTACTTTGTGACCTGGGATATAGTGAAGAAGAAGGATGACACCGAAGAAGGGCAGCAGGAATGGTGGGAGTGGCACCCTAAAGCTACGGCGCCGTCGGTAAATTGATATAAAGTATAATCAAAAATTGCCCATTTACACTGGCAGTAATGAAGAGGCTTGTGCAAAATAAATTGCTTACGAGTAACCTGTTCAGACATAACGAGACCTCGTTATTGAGCAAGCGCGCATACGCACAATTAAGCTGTTAGGAGTATTAGGAGGAATAATTTGAGTTTTATTATAGGCATAGCTATCTACGTATGCTCTGTTTCAATTCCTTCTCAATTAGAAATAGGAATACTTTGGCCTGTCTTGCTAGCTGGGTTACCTAGCTTTGCTATTGGGCTTTCTAATAAATCGAAGTTACTTGGTTTTAGCTTGGGGGTATTAGTCGGACTAATATTATGGGTAGTATTTAACTTTTCCACTTGGGCACAAATGAGTGTAATTTTAACTGCGTTTCACGTAATGCCTGCATTTATTGCAATATTAATTTTTGCAGTTGGGGACTTTTTTAGTCCACTGGAAATACATGGCAATCACAGGCAAGGCGACGCAAAAGACGTACACTTTCTGCAAAGCGTTAACTGTTTTTTATCTATGAAATTTTCGATCGCGTTGGTGTTATTTCTTTCTGTTTTGATCTATAGCTTGTCATACACCCTAAATACTTCGTATTTGAAAGTAGTTGTTGTATCTCTCGTCGCTTTTATATTTTTGAGCGCCATACACTGGGGGGATTGGCTTGATACAGATAAAGTTAAAGGAATAAAAGAGTGGCACATATTCATGACGTTGGTATTACTTCTATTTGGTTCGATTGCTTTAGTTTCGTATTTTCCAGAATTAGAAGTAATTGGTGCTAACTAGGACAAAAGCAAGGTCTTGTTATAAAGTCACGGAATAAACCCCTGCAACGATTAAGCGTTTAAAGATGGCATTGAGCCAGTGCCTACCGCATTTTTACCGTATAACTCCTAGGCTTTAACTCCCACTAATAGACATCAATGCTGATAGAACTAGCTAATATAAGCCATTCCTATCTATTGTTCGCCTATGAACCATACTATTAGGGTTACACACTGACTTGGCTGTTTGAATGAAAGTCGCTGGTAACAACCGCCCTTAGGTTGGCTTAAACTGGCCTTAGGTTTATGACGTTACAACGGGTGAAAAATATTATGAGCAAAGGACAAGACAGTAAAAAGAATGCTAAAAAGAAGCCTCTTTTAACCGCAAAAGAAAAGAAAGCGGCAAAGATGGCTAAGAAACATCCCACTGATGTTCTAGGGCATTAAATACGGCATGGCCATCGCAATTTTTTGATGGCCGTTATTTAACTGTGTGAATTCCGCTGTGGAGTTTGATGGTTGAGCTTATTCTCGGAATACTGAGTATGGCGTTATATTCCTTTTTATTGTTAAAACCCCAAACAAAATAGCGAAGATGACATTAAAAAGGGGCTATTTTCAATGGCCCATATACTCATTGATTAAGGCTGCCAATTTATCACTTAAGTGAATCTCGAATTCATCGAGGCTTTTGCCAAATACCGCCAGGTATTTATCGGCTTGAGAGTGATTCATGTTTTTTCCAATTGCGCTGTACTGCATTTCAGGCAAATTTTTATTGCTTCTGGGTACGATATTCCAGGCAATGTAGTCTGAATCAAGAGATTGAATACTCTTTTGGGCAAAGTCACAAAATTTATCTACATGGTTCGTTCCATCAGGGCCTAGGCAACCTGACTCAACTCGATACGTAACAGACAATTTATTATCATCAGGTAAAGGAAGTGAATTTTTTATAGCGCTGAACTCCAAACCGAATTTAGATTGATATCCTAATATAGGAAGGCTGCGTGTTTAGGTTTTGCCTTTCTCCAAATACACACACTTACCTATATTTAAGCCCTTAATTTGGGTTGTCGCTATGTTAGCCCTCAACAATTAATTGGTTTAAACCAGGCAGTTCTCGTTATTGCATAAGTGTTCATGCCCCCAGTTGGCAAAATCACGCAAAATGGGCAGTAATGCTAAGCCCTTATGGGTAAGAAGGTAGTGGTAGCGCTTGGGTTTTTCCTGATACAAGGACTTTTCTATTATCTGAAATGCCACCAGCTTTTTAAGGCGATCGGCCAGTATGTTGGTGGTGATATTTTCCTCTAATTTTTCTAGTTCACCATAGGTGCGTTTATCTTGCGCCAAGTCTCGAATAATCAGCAACGACCACTTGTCACCCAGTACATCCAGCGCACTGGCTAAGGGGCAGTCGGATCTAAAATCTAGTGTATTGGCCATATTTATCCCCTCGCGTTTAAGCGATATGCACCTTTAATAGGGCGCTTATAAAGCGGCCAAGTGCTTTTATTCTTAAGTGATGAAACTATTTTCACATGGTCACTTGTAAAAAGCAAGTTACAGGGGTAAGGTGACACTTGTAAATAACAAGTCACTATGACTTAGGCCAGCCAATACAGGTTTGCCAGCTAAACTAAGAGGATTCACCATGAACGTACTTATCGCCATATGCATATTAACCGCCACTGTTATTGTGGGTGAATTCCGCCACCGCTATCAAATGGTTATTGAGGATGCGCATTCCCAAAAACCATCTAACCTGAAGGCCTAGTGGTTAGAGTGGGGCAATCGTTCAGCTTCCCCTGAATACGCGAAACCCCACATTTAAGTCTTTAAATGTGGGGTTTCGCTAGATTAGGCCTAAACGATTGGATTCGTAAATCTCCCCATCTCACAATGGCCTACCCCGGTAATATTTGTGGGGAGTACTTTTGCCTTCCTGCATTAAATATATTTCCTCCATTGCCGATACACTGTCATAACCTATACGGCTTTTAATTGCCGATAGGTCAGTGGGTTTGAAGTTGTCTTAGGGTAGGGCTTTATACTTATTTGGCATGTGCAGCAAAGCCAGTCTAGGAGGGGAGAATGGTTTCAATATTGTCAGCATCGTCACATTTTCAAGCCGTATTGGCGTCACGGCCCTTAGTGCCCTCGTCTACAGCTCAGTCTTCAAACCAAACGCCTTTAGCACCTGCTGAAGCCAGTGAGTCGGCCAATACAACAAACTCCCGTTTATCTCGCTTTTCAGGCAGTGGCAAAGCCAGTGCAATGTTGCAAATGCAGGGCTACTTTTCGGGGTTAGACTCAACCACTCGGCAAGAAACATTGGCTCGTGCCCACGCAAGCGACAACCCAGACCTTCAAGCCGCGGCCCTATCCTATGAAAACAACGAGGCTCGACGGCCACTGGTAACCACCATTGAGTTTTCTAATATTAATGATCAAGCATTGTCGTTACAGCAGCAAGGCTACGAGATAATACACAAGCCTCAGAGTATACAGAAGGTTGCAGCAATCAATGTACAAAGGCCATTGCTAAACCCTCTTATTCAGCAAATGGCACAAGCTGATCTAGACCAAGCGTTAGACCTGTCTGGTTTACAAAGCAGTAGGCTGGCTCAATCTCTTGCCGCCGATTTTACTTCAATGAAAGAGCGCATTGATTCAACTTTTTCACCGCAGCAAGCCAGTGTATTAAATTACACCCTGGGAATGGGCGTTGGGGTAGGGGAGAGCACCGTGCATGATTTTTATTCAGCGGTGCGGTTTAACTACTATCTCAATACCGCTCGGGAAACTGTTGATACGCTTGTAAAAGCCCCTGCATTAGCGGCCGAAATGCATCAGCTTCTAGACCGTAGTGAAGCACTACAGGCGCAACGTCAGAACGATATTATTAAGGTCGGAAATGATTTGTTAGAGACCAACCGCCTGTCTGGCCAAACGGCGTCACTGGTCAGCCAGCGCAGCGCCCAGGCGATGGATGTGCTTAATTTTAACCACGAATATGCAGAACGCTTTGATACGCCCCTGCCATCATTTGCAGAGCTTAGTGATATTGCCAAGGGGTATCCTATTCCGGGCACCAGTTCCTCCAGTATTGCCAAAACTCTTAGTCATTTCCAACAAGAACAAGCGCGCCATGAAATGTTTATTAATGGTGAAATAAAAATACAAAATCCAACCCTTTTAGTTGATACCAAGGAAGTCGCTGAGGTAATGAAGGTTGTATTGCAATTGCAGCGCGAGTTAGAAGTTTAGTGGTTGGCTTGAGTTATGAGTGACGTTGGGCAGGCCCTGCCTTTTACTAAGCGTACAATGTTAAAGCTTTCTCTTTCCCTTTCTCTTTTGCATTATTAAGCTGAATACTATTAAATTCATGGGCTCGCTTTAGTCATTTTTTGAAACTTTGGTGAGTGCTATAGAAAACAGTGCCGGCAGGGGAAACAGCATTGGATCTAAATACACAAAAAAACAAAGTTAGCCTAGATCACGTTGTGATTATTGTGAATGACCTTAATGAATCCATAAAGAATTTTCGCGAGTTGGGGTTTCAAGTTCAGATAGGGGGCGTTAATGGCCCAGTGCATAATGCCTTAATATTTTTTAAGGATGGTACCTATATAGAATTAACCACCCCCATTTCATCTAAAGTAAGAGGCTTATTTAAGTTTCTATATTCATTGGGTTTGTTAACACTATTAGAAAAAATACGACCCGGATTAACACCCAGGTTTCTGTTTTGGTTTGGTGGCCCCATTGGTTTAAAAGATATGTGTTTGCGTTGTGATGATTTAGATAAATCTTTAAGTAATATGGCGCAGCAGGGTATGGGGGTAACACCTGTACAATCATTTTCAAGGCAACGGGCCGACGGTAAAATAGCCTCCTGGCGCTTAGGTGGCCCCATTGATAGAGCATTGCCGTTTTTAATAGAAGACCTCACACCCGTAGAGGTGCGAGTGCCTTTTAAAGAGGCTTGTGAGCATACTAATGGGGTGCTGGGGATTTCAGCTATTGTTATGGACGCTCACAATGCCAGGCAGCTCATTGAGAGGGTCCAGCCTAGTTTAGGCAATACACCTAATAAGGATTATGCTGCAAACCTGTGTGACGTGAAGGTACGTAATGCTGATGAGACGCCTGTTACGCACTTGGCTTTGGAGTTACTTGTGGCTAACAATACTCAAACAAGCCTGCCCATGGCGTTAACCTCAAATGCTGCCATTAGCCTAGTGGGGGCTAAAAGGGCGGCATAGGGAATATCTTTAAGGGTTTTGGTTGTTAATTAACCAGATGTTTGGGTTTAGTTCTGTTTTCAGTTAATAAGTGACAGTAAATTGACGTTTGGCGCCCGGTAATCATACTTTGGTGTCATGTAATCTCCTTGACTAAATATTACGCTGGTGAAATTACCAAAATAATAAAAGAAGCGTAAAAATGAATCCCGTCCGCAGTATCACGCTAGTGATCATCAGTATGTTGTTTGCATTTCCTCCTGCTATGGCCAGCGAGTCCTTACTTAAACATGTGCAGTTTACCAGTCAGGCCATGTCGGCTTTGTACATGAAAGGCCTATCGGAGGGCAGTGATAAATATCAGCAGGATCTAGATCAGTACAAACAAAAAGCATTAACGTTTCTTGAAAAATACCAAAATGAAGGGGGTGAGCAAAGTGATGAACTCATGCGCCAGTGGCAAGGGTTTAGCCAAGTTTTAAAACTGAATTATTCAAAGGATTTTGGTTGGGAAATAGACATGTCCATTCGCCGAAATTTCCGAGCTTATTTATCGGATATTTATCAACTAGTAGAAAAAAACAAAGCCAACTACACCTCGCAGCGCGAGCAGTTATTGCTAGCCAATGCTCAGATGGAAGCGATTTCTGCCCGTTTTTTCGATATTTCCAGTACCTATAATGGCACGTTCTCCTTGTTTACAAGTGATTTAGAAAAACTAAACCCTGCCATTATTAATGAAGAGCTTAAAAATACGCTGGATAGTTTGGCTCAAACCAGTACCGATAAGGCTACAAAAAAGCGTATACAATCGGCAAAATTTAAGTGGGAATTTGTTGAAGAAAGTGTAGTGAACTATAGCGATCAAAGTGCCTACTTTGTGGTGTACGCCACAAAAAATAGAGTTAACCGGGTGCTTGGTAAAAGTTTAGCCAGTGTTAACTAATATGGCTTTACCTGGTTTTGGGCCGCAAGGCACTTAACCGGACTGTTCTGAATTAAATAATTGGCCTTGCAGTATGGCTTGCGTTATTCCCGGGCAAGCCAAATTGTGATCGCCCAATGTCTTTTCTATTGTTTCTCATTGTACGACTGTACATGATTAAGCTATGCGAACGTTTCAATTAATGTGTTCGCAATTAATCATAGCGTCCTACTTTGTCCTAGAGTTTTTGGGCCAATTAGGGGATATTTATGCCCATAAGAATAACAATACGCTAATCATCAGGTGCCAACCTGAAAGGGATGAATATGATAAGTGATATATATTTTCGCCTACTGCTCGATACCATTACCAAAGATCCCTCGATTATAAAGAAACCAATCGCCTTTAAAGACTTTAGTTTGGGTGAAATTGAAGGGGATCCAGCAACTAGGTATTTTTCATATTTAGTTGAATTTGTGTTCCAAAACAACCCTCAATCGAATATGGGGTTGAGCTTTGGTAAAAATGTGGTGGCCCTGAATTTATGTGACTTCTTTAGATTGATCTCCACCGCCGAAACCGTTGAAGAGTGTTTATTGGCTACGGTTAGCATCTATCACATACTGGGTTTACTTCCTTACCCGGTTGTTTATAAAGGCTCTCAAGTGTCTTCGGTGGCGATTGCTTTTCCTTATGAGCCTACCTGTGAAGAATATACTCGACGCTTTACCAGTGAGGTGTTTTTTGCTTATGGATTAGACCTGTTCCAAAAGGCGGTTTCTAAAGATGTGAAACCCATTAGGATGTTTTTAGACTACCCAAAGCCCGATTACTTTGATGATTATCAAAACCTGTTTAATTGCGAAATTATTTATAACTCGCCCATTTCACTTGTTGAATTTCCCAGCAGTATGTTGTCGGCCTCGTTAGCGAGCCAAAATGATACCCTGCATAATATTTATATGGCCAAAGCGTTTGAGCATTGGGCCGCTACAAAGCGTAACCAGAGTTTTCGTTACAGGGCAATCACACAGCTAATGAGTCAACCTGGGGGCAACTTTAGCAGTGCTAGCCTAGCCAAGGCCATGAATATTTCTACTAGGGGGCTGCAAAAGCGTTTAGCCGCTGAAAACAGCACATATTCTCAGGTGTGCAAACAGGCAAGAAGGGAGCTGGCAAAAATCTGTTTGTTTCAAAAAGGAATGGATTTTGACCAAACAGCAACAGCACTGGGCTTTCAAACCCAGGTAAGTTTTAGAAAGTTCTTTAAAG
>Ga0209825_1001095_pt1 | contig 13288 bp, 7 predicted proteins | sample EN8Hudsemesocosm_FD_184631 | JGI IMG/M metagenome (GOLD analysis project Ga0209825, IMG submission 184631) | Methane-oxidizing microbial communities from mesocosms in the Hudson Canyon - EN8B Hudson Canyon (SPAdes) (version 2) | ecosystem: Environmental > Aquatic > Marine > Cold seeps | place...
CAAAGCTAAGTCTAAAACGAAGGGGCGGGCGCAGCTGCGTTTCCCAAATAACATTTCAGCCTGTGTGATTCGCGAGATTTCTCTGCAAGCTATGAGTGGCTTGATGCCCCGTTCCGATACACTGCCTACAGTGTTTGATCAGGCAGTGGTTGATATTGAAACTGACGACGGCAGTAGTGTGGCTCGGGTAAATGGCTATGTGCACAGCGTCATTGCGGGTGAAGATAAGATGGATACCAATATTGTCAAAATTGTAATTCGCTTTGTGGACAATGATCCGGACAAGTTTGAGTTTTTGTCTAAATATATTTCCAAGGTTTAGTGTTGGAATTTTTAGGGCGATCGGTGTAAAGCCCGCTTAAAACGTGCTGCGACGCTTGCGCTCGAGAGCACGCCCTCTCATCTCTTCTTTCTTTCCCCTGTTTTTACTACTTTTGGCGGAATTGACGAGTTTTTCGCTTGTTGATACCATCGCTTCGCTTGATAAATAGAGCCAAAGGAAAAATTAATTTTTCTTTTGGCTGAGCATTCAGATTCCGAATGCCATTCCAAATTTATAATATATTGACAACAGGATTTGCAATGATTATATATTCCAAAAGTGTCGTGAGCGCTTTATTTTTTCTTTCAAGGTGGGTGGCCGCCCGTCTAGTTTTTTTCTCTGTTTAAAGTCACCATTCTAAAACCGGTTTCGCCGGAAAACCGTTGCTGATTATGGGTTTTCTGCTAGCAGTATTTTCCGATGCCTCAGAGTGTTTCATATAGTCTGACGGAAGCCCTGCGCCTTGTATATTTTGAGAAGTTAAGCTTGCCCTAATTTTTATAATTTTGGTCGAGTGAATTTTGTTATATGGATATTTAAAAATTACTTTTTTACGGATAAATAAAGAGTTCACTCATGGCTACTATAATTTCACGATGTCTTAAAATCACCCCAGAATTCCTTATATTATTATTTCTATTTATTGCCAATAATCTATTGGCCGAGGAGACTGTTTATGAAGCTGAGGCGGCGATTACTAGTGAAGTTCCTGCGGAAAATCATCCGGGTTATACCGGCAGTGGTTTTATAGACTATATCGGCGACGGTTATATTGAATGGCAAATTACCGCGGCGGAGTCTGCTCACTTTGATTTAGGCTTTCGCTATGCGCTGAAAAACAGCGATCGCCCCTTAAGAATTATTGTCGACGGCCAGCAGGTGAATGCTTCTCTGAGTTTTCCCGCAACGGGCGCCTGGAGAAATTGGTCTACAGCGCATATTCTGCTTCCACTTGTGGCGGGAAACCATACCGTTCGCGCCGAAACTACCGGCTTCAGTGGCGCTAATATGGACTCTCTCATTGTCTCTAAGAAGGCGCTTGGGGATACCTTGGTTTATGAAGCAGAGTCCGCGTTGACTAGTGAAACCATTGATACAAAGCACGGCGGTTATACCGGTAGCGGTTTCATAGATTATATCGACGACGGCTATATTGAATGGAGCGTAGATGTGCTCGAGCCCCGTCAATATGAACTGGGGTTTCGCTATGCATTGAAGCAAGGAAATCGCCCTTTAAATATTACTGTTGATGGGCAAGCGGCGCAGAGCTCACTGTCTTTTCCCGCGACAGGTTCCTGGACCACTTGGTCGGTGGTGAGCACGTCGTTTTTCTTGTCAGCGGGCACTCATACCATTCGCGCTGAAACCAATGATGTGAGTGGCGCGAATATGGATTCCCTATTGCTGACGCCAACAGAAACGAACTCTAATCAAGCGCCTCAAGTCAGTATTGATATGCCAGTAGATGGCAGCAGTTTTACCGATGCAGAACTGATTGCCTTTCACGGCAGCGCTGGCGACGCAGAAGATGGCGATTTGAGTTCAAGCATTCAATGGTCTTCAGACCAAGATGGTATTTTGGGTTCAGGTGCTGACCTGATCACAAATTTATCAGCGGGCAATCATCTTGTGAGTGCCACGGTGACAGACAGTCAATCAGAGCTGGCGATGGCCTCTGTGAGTTTGACGATAAGCGATACGAACCCTGATCCCGATCCCGATTTGCCGCCAGACCCCATCACTGTAGCGCCTCTGCTAGATTCCACTCAAGTGACCAGCATGAAGACAGCGACGGAATTTCTCTACACCGGAACCATGCCTATTCAAACTGGTGTGAATGCCGATGACATTGAGGCGAAACGCGTAGCAATATTGCGCGGGAAAGTTTTGCAAAGAGATAACACCGTTTTGACAGGCGTTGCGATAACGATTAAAGACCACCCCGAGTTTGGTCAAACCCTAAGCCGGGGCGATGGTTTTTTTGATATGGCGGTTAATGGCGGCGGCTTGCTCACACTGATTTATCAAAAAGATGGTTACTTATCAGTACAGCGTCAAGTTAAAACTCCTTGGCGGGATTACGCTCACCCTAGCGACGTAGTGATGATTCCGGTAGACAGCCAAGTGACCAACGTTGACCTGTCGAGTAGCCAAGCTGTTCAAGTAGCCCAGGGTTCTATGCAAACCGACACCGATGGTGAGCGACAAGCGACGATATTTTTCCCACAGGGCACTAGCGCCACCATGACTTTGCCCAGTGGTGCTACGCAAGCTTTAACTAGCATCAATGTTAGAGCTACCGAATATACCGTGGGTGACAATGGCCCGGCTACCATGCCCGGTGAGCTGCCCCCAGCGTCAGGTTATACCTATGCCGTGGAATTGAGTGTGGATGAAGCTCTGGCGATGGATGCGAACCGGGTTGATTTTAGTCAAGCGATCCCGATTTACGTTGATAATTTTTTAAACTTCCCTATTGGAGAGAAAGTACCGGCTGGCTGGTATGATCAAGACCAAAGCGCTTGGATACCATCACCCAATGGACGAGTGATCGGAATTTTAAGTATCAGTAATGGCTTAGCCGATTTGGATCTTAACGGCGCCGGCGTCGCGGCCGATGCAACAGCATTGGCCGCACTGGGCATAGATGACGCAGAGCGTACCCAGTTAGCGCAAACCTATAGTGTGGGTAAAACTCTGTGGCGTGTTCCTGTTACGCATTTTACTCCTTGGGATTTTAATTGGCCTTATGGGCCACCTGAAGGTGCCGTAGCTCCTCCTAATGAAGGACCTAAAACGCTCGGTGAAAACAAGCCCGAGTCAGAAGATACTAACCCCTGCGTAGGTTGTATTATTGAAGCACAAAGCCAAACCTTAGGCGAAGAAGTGCCAATAGTCGGTTCACCGTTTATGCTTCACTATCGAAGTGACAGAGTGATTGGTCGTAAAACGGGCAACCTTATTAAAATTCCATTAAGTCTTGATACTGTTCCTTCAAGCTTGCTAGAAATTGAGTTGACGGTTGATTTTGCAGGGCGTCGATTCCGTCAAACTTTTCCGGCTATAGCTGAACAAACGACAATGTTTGAATGGGACGGGCTAGATAGTTATGGTCGCCCTCTCAATGATACTCAAGCAAGGGTGACGGTTGCTTATGTTTATAAGTTGGTTTATTACTCGGCAGAAGCTGATTTTATTGCGAGTTTTAGTCAGCACCCTGATGACACCTTTTCGCTTGGTGAACGCGGTACCGAAACAATTAAGATTGAAAAAAAATGGTCTGTAGAAATGCAATCGGCAAATCTTCTTCCGGTCGCGGCAGGCTTAGGTAGTTGGACACTCACACCTCATCAAGCGTATGACATCAAAAATCGAATACTTTACGGTGGTGATGGAAGTTGGCGCAGTACCGCAAATATTGGTGTTCTCGGAAATAATGTAATTACCACAATTGCAGGAAACGGGAATGGGGGGTTTAGCGGTGATGGTGGTGATGCGACATTAGCTGAATTCACTCATATCTATGATATTGAATTTGGGCCTGATGGTTCTCTTTATATAGCCGATGAATTTAATAACCGTATTCGGAAGGTAAGTCCAGACGGCATCGTCAGCACGGTGGCTGGGAATGGTACTGAGAATTATAATGGTGATGGAATTTTGGCAACGGAGGCATCTCTAAGCAGACCTAAGGCAATAGCACTTAGTTCTGATGGTGTTCTTTATATCGCCGATGAGGGGCACAACCGAATTCGTCGAGTGGGTTTAGATGGAATAATTTCTACTGTGGCTGGTAATGGGCGTGTAGGTGCTCATCAAGATGGCATACCGGCGATTGAGGCTAGAATAGACCCTTATGATGTTGCTGTTGGCAATGACGGGTCTATCTACACTGTAGAAGACAAGCTTCTTCGTCGAATTGGTTTAGATGGAATTATTACTACAATTACGGGTGATGGAATCAATCAAGGTCCTAGCGGCGATGGCGGAGATGCCGTGTTTGCATCTGCTTCACCTTCTAGTCTAAAAATTACTTCAAGGGATGAAATATACTTTAGACAAACGGGTTTCAGCTCAATACGTAAAATTGGCGTTGGTGGCATTATTAATACTATAGCCGGCGGACAATATGCCGTTGGTGATGATGGAGGACCTGCTGTTGCGGCTAGAGTATCAGGCGGCGGCGATATGTCTATAACGCCGGACGGTGATCTTTATTTTGCAGAAAGTAGCCTTGAGCGCGTGCGTCGTATAGATCGTAATGGCGTAATTAGCACAGTGGTGGGTACGGGAGTCCGTGGTTTTAGTGGTGATGGTGGCGCGGCGGAAGACGCTAGGTTATCTATTCCTCGAGATGTTGAAGTTGGCCCGGATGGATCACTTTATATAGCAGATAGCGGTAATCGCCGCATTCGTCGAGTGACTCAGCTTACATCAAATGTAGCTGAAGAAAATAAGCTGATTGCGAGTCATAATGGCCGCGTGTTCTACGTCTTTAGCGCTGAAGGAAAGCATCTCGAAACCAGAGACTCCATCAATGGAGCAATACTATTAACGTTTACCTATACCTCTGGTGGATTCCTTAGCACTGTTACGGATCAGGATAATCGTATCACCACTATTGAACGCGATAGCCTCGGCAACCCTCTAGCCATCATTGCCCCCGATGGTCAGCTAACAACCTTGGGTCAGGATACCAACGGTTACCTTACACGTGTTAGCGATCCCGAGGGCAATGCGTTTAACTTTACTTATTCTTCTGATGGGCTAATGACTGAGCGTACAGACCCGCGCCTCAATAACAATATATTCCAATACGACAGCTTGGGTCGTTTGCAACAAGATGATGATCCTGAGGGCGGCGGTTGGAAAATTAGCCGCGCTGATAGCACTGTTGATGACAGCTACACAGTTAGCATGGCGAGCGGTGAAAATCGCGTCCGAAGTTTCACCGTGAAGCCCTTGTCCACTGGGGATAGACAACACACAAATACCGCACCTGACGGATCTCAAACCACCATTCTATTTGGTCGAGATGGCTCGGAAGTAACCACCAGCGCTGACGGAACGGTCAGTGTTTTAACTGAAAGTCCTGATCCGCGATTTGGCATGATGTCCCCGGTAAAATCGTTGTCTATTACTACCCCTGGAGGTCTGCTTAATACGCTTAGCTCAACACGGGCGGCGACATTAGAGGATGAGGCAGATTTCCTCAGCCATACTGCATTAAATGAAACAATTTCGATTAACGGCAAGACCTATAGCAGCGTCTACGATACAGCCACCCGTACATGGAGTGATACCAGTGCCGAAGGCCGCTTCATCACGCGTGTATTGGATTCGAGAGGTCGTCTATCGCAACACCAGGTGACGAATCTTGCGCCGGTAGACTTTTATTATAATGCGGAAGGTCGTTTGGCGAGTATTCTTCAGGACGACGGCAATGCGTCACGTACCCTGCTCATGAACTATTACAGTAGCGGTTCCCAACAAGGCTTTTTGCAGTCTGTAATAGACGCAGAAATGCGGCAAACCAGCTTTGCCTATGATGACGCCGGTCGAGTGACTCAACAAACCCTGCCCGACGGTCGTCAAATTGACTATACCTACGACTCAAGCGGTAATTTGAGTAGCCTAAGGCCACCGGGTAGCAGTACCCATAGTTTTAATTACACCGCCGTGGATTTAGAAAGCCATTACATTCCGCCAAACCTTAGCGATATTCTCAATCCCGAAACTCGTTACGACTACAACAAAGACAAGCAGTTAGAACTTATCATTCGTCCTGATGGGCAAACAGTAGACTACGTCTACAACGCCACCACAGGCAAACTCACTCAAACCGTAATCCCTCAGGGCAGTTACGCTTACAGCTATAGTGGCGCCACCGGGCAACTGACACAGATCACCGCCCCAAACAGTGGCACGCTCAACTACGCATACGATGGCAGTTTATTGCTAAGCAGTACTTGGGGTGGCAATGTGAGCGGCGAAGTCAGCCAAACCTACAACAATGACTTCCAGCAGGTCCAAGGCTGCGCCAATAGTGACTGCATAGACTTTGCCTATGACGACGACTTACTGCTCATTCAAGCGGGTAAGCTGGCGATTAACCGAGACGCACAAAAAGGCGGCCTAATTACCAGTACGGCCATCAACAATATCAATACCGCTAGAACCTACAATCCATTTGGTGAGTTAGACACCGTTGCCGCCAACGACGGCAGTTCAGTGCTTTACAGCGCAGACTATAGCCGTGATAACTTGGGGCGGATCACACAGCAGGTGGAAACCGTTCTAAGCACTACCACCACTTATGATTACCGCTATGACCTTGCAGGTCGACTGGAAGAGATTGATACCAATGGCATTAGCACCGCTACTTATGGCTACGACAGTAATAGTAATCGCACACTAGTAAACGGTGTGCCAAGCGGTATTTTCGATGCACAAGATCGCTTAACGGACCATAACAATACTAGCTACACCTATACCGTAAACGGAGAATTACAAACCAAGCTTGATACCGTCACTAACGAGACAACAACTTATCTCTATGACGTGTTGGGTAACCTGCGGCAGATCACCCTGCCAGACAGCACTCAAATAGACTATGATATTGATGGGCAGAATCGCCGCATAGGGAAGCGTATTAATGGTGTATTAAGCCAGGCGTTTTTATACAAAGATCAGCTGAACCCCGTAGCGGAATTGGAGGCCAGTGGCGCAATCGTAAGTCGATTTGTTTACGGCAGCAAAATTAACGTACCCGACTACATGGTAAAAGGAGGCGCCACCTATAGAATAATTTCCAACCACCTTGGTTCTCCGAGGCTTGTGGTAGATACATCAAGCGGAAATGTTGTTCAGCGAATTGATTATAACGAATGGGGTGAAATTACTAGCGATAGCAACCCAGGCTTCCAACCCTTTGGATTTGCGGGTGGTCTTTATGATCAAGATACTAAGCTGACGCGGTTTGGAGCGCGGGATTATGATGCGGAGATTGGGCGTTGGGCAGCTAAGGATCCGATTAAGTTCATAGGTTTAGATACAAACCTTTATGGCTATACTTTCCTTGACCCAGTCAATTATATTGATCCCGATGGGCGAATTGGTTTAGCTGGAGCTGCTGTAGGTGGCGTCATTGGTGGGGTATCGGCTTTTACTGGGTCCTTGGCTACCGGTGCAAGTATTGGTGATTCGGCTATTGCAGGTGGATTAGGTGCTGTCTTTGGTGCAGCTACAGGCTTTCTTGGTGGCGTGGGAGTAGGAGCGTCCTCAGCTATAGGCGGTCTTTCAAATGCGACTGCTCAAATTGTAGGAAATAATTTAGATAGTAATACATGTAATAATGGAAATATTAATTTGGGGAGTGTTTTGGGTTCTGCTGTTGGAGGTGGATGGGCTTCAGCTATTACTAAAGGAGCGGGAGCAGTGACTGGTGCGGTAGTAGGCTGGGGGCCATCAACGGCCTCTGGAGCAATTGGTACAGCTTTGTCTCAGTAGTAAAACGTATTTAATATTCGAATTATTTTAGGTGTGAATACTATGATTTTATTAGTTGCAGAGATTATAGTATTGTCGCTAGTTTTCTCTGGTTTAGTAGAGGTTTATGGGTATGTCCAGCTTAAAGTATCTGGTGTTCTATCACCTAAAATTAGGAATGCGCTCTGGACGTTGGTACTTATTGGTTTTTTACCAATATTAGTCTTACCTATATGGCCATTATTATATGCATCTATTGAATTGGCAGAAAATAAGACGAATAGATTGGTAATTTTGTTTCTTTCATATATTCCAATTGTTGCTAGTGGTATGTATGTTTTCAAAAAGCGCTATTCTAAGAAATTAAATGACTGTGGATTTTTCAACAGAAGTTGGTGATGCGTAATTTTACTAATAATATTTGTATTGCTAGGAATATGCCTAAATATGAAACCCTTTAGCCAAGCCTCAGAAAACAACCGCCCATTCATAGAAGACATACTACGTCGAGTTTTTTCCAAAACCACTCGAATTTTAGAAATAGGTAGCGGCACCGGCCAGCACGCGGTCCATTTTTCGAGCGCACTTCCTCATCTTGTTTGGCAAACCAGTGACCTTGCCGAAAATCACGAGGGCATTAATCAGTGGGTGCAAGAGTGTGGTGGCGATAACCTCTATGCCCCCGTGACACTGGACGTTACTCAATCCCCCTGGCCAGTGAGTTCGGTGGATGGCATCTATACCGCGAATACCGCGCACATCATGCCTTGGCAGGCGGTGGTGGCTCTGTTTTCAAATTTGAAAACCGTGTTGGAAGCTGGGGGCGTCATGGTGATGTATGGCCCATTCAATTACGGTGGTGAGTTTACATCAGACAGCAATCGAAACTTTGAACAATGGCTGAAAGCCCGAGCCGCACATCAGGGAATTCGCGACATTGAAAACATTATCGCAGAGGCCGAGAAGGCCGGCCTTAGTCTAGTCGAAGATAATGAGATGCCAGCAAACAATCGACTGCTGGTATTTAAGAAACTGTAGAACTCAATTATTTTGGTGGATCAACTCGAGCCGTATTAGAGGTGTTAACGCGGAACCAACCGGCAATTGAATAGCGATCTTGAGTAGCCGGCAGAACTTCATGAGGGAACTCTTCACTCAAAAATATCACCAAAGTACCGTAGCCAGGAATTACTTTGGCGAGGCTCTCATCAGTTTCCTTAGAGTAAACAATGAGTTCTCCCCCATCTTCCTCCCGCCACTGCTTATTGAGATAAATAACTACCGATAGAATTCTATTCGCGTCGCCATCAAAGGCGTCTTGATGTTTTTTATAAAAATCCCCGGGTGCATAGTGTGCAAAATGGCTTTCAAATGAAAACAGCCCCAAAAAAAGACGCCGGTTAAGATATTGTTGCAGCGACTCAGCCCAACCAAGCCATGCAGTCTCAGCTTCGCACTCGCCGCTAATCCAACAAATTTCATCACCGCGAATAGAATCCTCTAGCGTGTGATCTTCCTCGCGACCAATACCGGCACGTTTAAACTGAGACGAGGGCATCTCCACCACGTGCTCGCTCAACAACTGCACAAGCCGAGCATCTATAGCATTGGCACGAATGCTGTAACCTTGCGTGGCAATATCTTGTGCGATCTCATCAAATAATATCGCCTCGCGCTCATCCGCAGAGCCCACGCTTTTGCCATCCCGCGCACTCATACCTTCCCCACTCGTCCTAAACTTGAAAGCTTATAAAACCCGTTAACACTCATTTTCAGTCCGCATCATCTTACTTTTTGAATAAGCCTCATACATCGCTAAATGAGCCTGCTTAGAAAAAGTATCCGTTCTTGTATCATAGTCTGAAATCCAAGCCACAAGCATATCCAAGTTCTCGTCTTGCGCCTTCTTTGATTCATATTTGTGCGGTTCCCAAGGTCTTTGTCTGGCATTTTCAATACAGGCATCAATAGGCAGATTCAAAAAAATCATTTGCGATGAGCTTTCCAGTACAAAACTGAGAAGATCCGCATAACAACCTTCAATCACCCAACTTTCATTAAGCGCCACAAATTGTTCAATTTCAGCTCGCGACTCTCCTAGAGCCTTTCTCTCAGGCGGAACAGTTGGCAGAACTGGCGGAAGCCAAGCCAGAGAATCCAAATCTAAGTGCGCCAGAGCCTGTTCCTCGGCAAGATTTTTTGCCAGCGTCGACTTCCCCGAGCCCGAATTTCCAAAAATTATAATTTTACTCATACCACTCCAAACAAAACATTTCCAAGCAACAAACCCTAGACCCTTTTAGCCAGCTTCTCCTTCCACTCAGGTGCCAAACCATCGAGCTTCAAAGCCTTCAAAAAAACCGCCTTCGCCCCTTCATAGCTTTTATCAAAGTAAGCCTGAAACAAAGCTTCCACACTCACAGAGTTCGGAGCCGAAAAAGTTTTTACCACCTCATCCCCTTGAGCTAACGCCCCCTCCTCCAGCACTCGAAAATAAACCCCCGTCCGGAACGTTTTTGTAAACAACTTAGGCGCATGAGTATTGCCCAGCGCGATACCCAACTTAAAACAAGGCACCCTAGGTTGACTCACTTCCAGAAGGCAAGTGCCAACCCGCAATCGATCGCCAATACACATTTGCGATTCATCCAAGTTCGAAATAGACAAATTCTCACCAAACGCACCCAAGGGCAAATTCGGATTCTCCAAAATCTGACGCCAATACTCATAGTGATCACTTGAAAAGCCATATACAGCTTTATAAGCCCCGCCATGGTTAAGCAAATCCGCCTGCTCATCTCCAGCTAGTCCAATAGAGTTAACATTCACAGAATTGTTAAGCGGCTTTTTGAAAATCCCAGTACTAATCGTTTCCCCGTTATATTCAACCTTGGCTGCAGCAGAAACATTAACAGAAATTACCTTCATATCGTCTCCTCAACGAGATCGGTGTAAATAAATAGGTTTGGAGGTGTTTGATCGTTTGCGCCCATTCAGAACGCGTCTTAGCTTTTTCCCCCAGGCCAACGTCATTTGAGCGAGGACTGTCTGAGCGTCTCCTTGCGAGTTCCGCAGCGGGTTGGTCTGGGGGGAAAAGCGTGCGTTCGGGCGAAAATGATCAAACACCTCCAAACCGGCAACGTGGCACATTCTAAAAAAATAGCCTTACCCCTCAACCTTTCTTAAACGGCAAATACCCCTCAGCATCCGCAATATACCCCAAAACCCCCTCCCTCTCCCGGATCAAAAACCCCCCCACCGCCGCGCGAAAATCCTCAGCCACAATCCAGTGATTAGAAAACGTCTGCACCGGCTCAAAGCCCCGCTGAATCTTATGTTCCCCTTGAGCACCCGGGTCAAAGCGCTGCAAACCCTCGCGAATCGCAAACTCAATACCCTGATAATAACAAGTTTCAAAATGCAAAAAATCAAACTCCTCACTACAGCCCCAGTAGCGCCCATAAAGCGTATCGCTGTCTCTAAAACACAGCGCCGCCGCCACCTTCCTATCATCATGGCTAGCAATCACCATCACCAACTGCTCAGGCATATTTTCCGCCAGCAACTCAAAAAAGGCCTCACTCAAATAACCCTGGCGGCCACTGCGCTTAAAATACGTTCGATGATACAGCTGATAAAACAACAGCCACTCATCCGCGCTCACCGTATCTCCGGTTTTCACCTCCAGAGTGATACCCTGCGCCGCAACTTTCTGTCGTTCCTTCCTCAAATTTTTACGTTTGCGAGACGTAAACGTTGACAGAAAATCATCAAAGTTTTCATAATCTCGATTAAACCAATGAAATTGACTGCCCAAACGGGCGCTAATAGATCGTTCTGTCAGGAGATTGTGAACATCAGAATGCGGAAACAAACAGTGCCAACTCGAACAGCCTAGACGCAGTGCCTCACCCTGAATTGCCTCAACGAAAATGGGTAGCACCTGCTCAAGAGGCTTGGCACTTAAAATACGCGGACCGCTTGCAGGAGTGAAAGGAATGCACGTAATCAGCTTAGGGTAGTATTCGCGATTGTTACGCTGATAGGCATCTGCCCAAGCCCAGTCAAATACGTACTCACCGTAAGAGTGGTTTTTGAGATACAGCGGCATCGCTGCTATCAGTAGATCGTCTTCCCAGAGAGAGGCATGGTAAGGTTGCCAGCCGGTTTCCCTCGAGCAGCTTTTACTGTCTTCCAGAGCGGCCAAAAAAGCATGCCGAGTAAATGGGTATTGATCACCCCTAGCGAGCGAGTCCCATTGGGAGGCGTCTATGTCGTTTATTGAAGCGCAAAACCGTATTTCCATAACGGCAACACTCTACCAGTTTTTCTAGCGTGTGGCCTCAACGATTTTGCTCAGGGGAAAGCGGCAACTGAAGGTGCTGCCTTTGCCGAGTTCGCTGCGAATAATTAGGCGAGCATCGTGGCGAAGTAGAATATGTTTAACAATAGCCAAGCCCAAACCCGTGCCGCCGCTGGCACTGTTTCGGCTTTGCTCCACCCGATAGAAGCGCTCGGTAAGGCGGGGAATATGTTGCGAGTCTATGCCCATCCCAGTATCTTCAACCATCAGCCAAAGGTGTTTTTCGTCCAGTTTGACCGTAACATTAATTTGGCCCTTCGCCGGAGTATATTTCACCGCATTAAAGACTAAGTTAGAGAAGGCACTGTGTAACTCGTTGGCATTACCCATGATTCGCACGGTGTTGTTGCCACTGAGCTCAAGCGAGTGTTGTTGGCTGCCGCTAAGTGCGCGTGCCTCGTTGATAATAGGTTCTAGAATGTCTTGCATTGATACTGGTGATTGGTTCTGCTCACTCTCATCTGTCTCCAATTTAGACAGCGTGATGAGGTCACTCACCAAAGCCGACATACGCAAGGTTTGTATTTGCATTTGACCGACGGCGCCCTGCCATTTGTCTGGAAGGTCGCCGCTGTCCTCAATAGATTCTAAATAACCTTTCAATACCGTCAGTGGGGTTCTGAGTTCGTGTGATACGTTGGCAATAAAATCTTGGCGCATGCCCTCTAACTTATACAAGCGGGTAATGTTTCTTACCACCACTAGATGCTCTTGGCTTCCGTAGCGATTAATCTGGAACTGCAGTCGCTGGCTTTGACTGCGTGGCGATGCCATATCTAAGGGTTCGGCAAACTTACCGCGCTCAAAGTATTGAATGAATCGTGGTTGACGTAGAAAGTTAATAAGCGCCTGACCCTGGTCACTTTCTTGAAAGCCTAAAAGGTTTTGTGCTGAACGGTTCCACCACTCCATATTGCCTTGGCGATCTAATAAAATAACCCCATCTCTAAGGGCGGAAGTGGCTTCTTGAACGCGATTCACCAAATGTTGTAGTTGGCGCTTTTCTTTTTTCTGCGATTGTTGCAGTTTATAAATTCGATCAAATATTTCACCCCAAATGCCACTGGCGTCGGGGGGTGGGGTTTGATGTGGGTCATTTAGCCAGTGATCGAGGC
>Ga0209825_1001102_pt1 | contig 13225 bp, 12 predicted proteins | sample EN8Hudsemesocosm_FD_184631 | JGI IMG/M metagenome (GOLD analysis project Ga0209825, IMG submission 184631) | Methane-oxidizing microbial communities from mesocosms in the Hudson Canyon - EN8B Hudson Canyon (SPAdes) (version 2) | ecosystem: Environmental > Aquatic > Marine > Cold seeps | place...
CAAACAGACTGATCAGTATATTCATCTAAGTCCCACGCTTGATGAAACGACCCCATTTCTAGCTTGTCAGTAATAACGGTCGTCGTATCGGTATCCGCCTCTGCCAAGACAGCGCCTTGAATTTGAGCGTCTGCAATCGTGAGGGTCGTGCCGTCTGGAATTGGCGAAACAGTAGAGCTCAATGCATAGCTTTTACGATAATCATCACTCGCACGAACCTCACGCTCGGCTTCCAGCACGTAATACGTATCTGAACCAACTGATACACCATCACGATCCACCACTTTACCGCCGATCATGACTTTCCGAGCGACATCGACACGTCGCATAGTCAGCCAGTTAAGGAACCCTCCGTCCCAATCACCTCCCGCGAACTCAACGAAAAACTCATTCTCAATGCTGTACGCATATTTTTTATCGTCTTCAAAATAACCAAAATAACTCGCATCGGGGTCAAAGTTATCCATTATGCCGCCCGACCAGCTTGTACCGGACTCTGGATATGCAGGCACTAACATAGAGCCAGACACATCAAATGCCAATACAACACTCGGCTTTCCGGTCGCGGTCTCCAAGAATGGAGGGATCGCTGTAAATTCAGAGGTATAGCTCGACGTATCAACAAACGCCGCCGTGTCTGCTTTAATCGCCGCAAGCGTTATACCGCTCATCAAGACAGCAATGACTGAGATAACAAGTTTGTGCATCTTCAGCGCCTTATAAAGTAAATTAATCATATGTTTATCCTCTCTGAAGATGAATACTAAGGTACATAGCGAAAATCAGCTGCAGTCTTAGATGAGGCCCCTGAAGGACCTGCGCCTTGACTACGCAACTCAAAATACTTGTGAACACCTCCCTGACCGCCGATACCAGTTCCTGCTCCGTGATAACCCTTAAGTTGAGCCGAACCGGCGCCATCACGATTAACGACTGTATTGCTTTTAAAAATAGCGATGTCCGCTGAAATCAATACTTTATCGTTGGAATCTTTCAGTTCATAACTTAGATCACTATCTAAACCGTTAACTTCGCTCTGAACTTCGCTAGCTCCGTTCTCACCCAGCAGGTCCAAATCTTCGTCAAACACTCCTAAGTTAGTAGTGCTATCCGCAATACCGTCCCACTCACCATAAAACAGAAACTCTGCAACCGCTTGACCAACTGGCAGGCGCCCACTTTCTGAATTGTTAAATGCTTCTTCGTGGTAGACCGCATTCGCGCCCATTTTATAGCCCAGCGAACTACCATCCATAGCACTAAGTGCGACCATCGTTAGCACCAGCAAAATCATCAACGATATCGCTAAAGCTGCACCACTTTGACGCCGTTTTAGGGGAATAGTATTTAAGGTCTTCATAAGCGACTCCTGTTACGAAGATTGATTTCTCGGTTGTATTGTTTGCGGCGAAACTGGCGAAGTGCAGAGGCTGCCGTGTGGTCAAAACTTCCTGCTAACTCATAGGTCTTTCCGTCGTCCACTTGGATATCTAGCTGGGTCGCTCTTGCCACCAAACTCATCCGTACACTCAGCACATCTTCCCAACCAGTAATATCACCGAACTGCGCATCGTCTGCCGTAACAAATGAATCGACAATTAAGGCTTTATCGACGTCATCGGTGTCTACGCCGTACTCGAACTGCAACTGCTCTACACCTTCTACCAAGGTTTGCTCTTGAAAGGAGTTAGCATTCAAGGTCATTCGCACTAAAGAGGGTGTATTATCAAGGTCATCATCACACACCGCCCCATTTCTAATACTGCAGCGGCGAACATAGTAAAGCTCTGTTATAAAAGGAAACGTTAGGACGGCCACGTCAGCTGGAATAGCCGTAACAGCATTCGCCGCATCTGAACCATTAAAAATTCGACCTTGCTCAGCCGTTAAAACACGGACATAAACGTTATTCGCACCTGCCGTCGCCAATCCAGCAACATCCGTTTCTGGCACCATGGATCTGCCATCAGCATAGCGCAAGACTAATACATCAGTATCCGGTACGTAATTGTCGATTGCATTTTGGATACAGTCTACCGGCGCAGTAGCGCCACCTTCAAAACCTTGTATGGCAACCTCACTGTCTAGAATCCAAGCTGAGTTACATGTCCCGGAAGTAACGCTATCAACAGAGGCTCCGTTAGAAAGGTCACCCCCTTCTAGCGCCCCCCAATGATCAGCATTGCGGATACTTTCACCAATAAAGGTTAACCCTAAGCGACCATTTTCCTGCACATCACTAAGATCTCGGGTAATTTCAAACGATTTTTTGTTGCTAATGAATATTTGCAACACACCCGCCATCAAAATCAAGCTCAGCGCCATAGCCACCATCAGTTCAATCATGCTCAAGCCATGCTGTTTGCGATATAGATTCATCATCATATTTGCACCGCCAAGCTGTAGGTTCGGGTATTGTCGACTTGATTACTATCTTCGCTTTCCTGCCAAGTTATACTGATGATATAGGCTCCTGAGTCTGTCGTGACGATGCCTTCACCCGCCGGTAAAAAAGAGCTAATTTCATCGTTCCACTCAAAAATCTCTTCTTGCTCCAACGTACAATCTACATCGACATCAGTCTTACAATCATCATCGGCGGCAGATACATCAATATAGGTATCTCCCGCAGCATTGCTGCGCATTCTATCTGCCATACTTGAGGCCAACATAGCCGCCTGTCCAATCTGACCACCATCACGCACCATACGAATGCCTGTTGTTTGCAATGACGCGACCCCTAGCAAGCCAACCGCGAACACAAGAATAGTGATCAAGACTTCGATCATCGAAAACCCTTTTTGCTTAGTGGGCACTGTGATTGGTTTGTTGTTTAGGGGCATGTAAGCGCTCCTCCAATAGCTGTGGTTTCGGCGATTTTTCCTCGCCCAGACTGACTCAATACGACAGATCGCGCTTCATCGACACCTCGGTTATCACAGAGTACCCATGACCCTTCCGCATCCGATAATCCGCGCGAACTAAAGGTCACTTGCGTCAAAATAACCGGGACCGGTGGAGCAGGTGGAGCCGTTGAAGGAGGAGACCTCTCGATCATTGTGTTTCCAGCATCCAGTTCACCCGCAACGCGTAATATTTCTGTTGTTGTATTTGCCACCGCTCCATCACCATCAGCATCATGCCAAACAATCCAACCAGCAGACCAGTTACTATCTACGCCATTACATGACGTACCGTTGCTACTCGAGCAAACCACCACATCATCACTGAGCTTAATCGCTTCACTTCTGGCGTAATATAAAGTACCCAAAAAATCGTTGCCTTGAGTGACGAGGCGGTTATTTTGGATCGCACCCATCATCGATGGAATCGCTATCGTTGCAAAAATTGCGACAACCACCATCACGATAAGCAATTCAATAATCGTAAACCCATTGTTGGAAGCAAACGCATATCGATCCTGGCGGTATCGCTGTGCGCTCTTGGCCGGACTATTACTGTTAGCATTGCTGGGACAAACTAATGTCTGCGTCATATGACCACTCATTAAACTTTTTCGATGTGTACAAGATAGACAAACCTATGGTCAAACACATTTGTATTGCGATAAACGGCAGGTTTGCAGGATAAGCGGCTTGTCCGTACCAAAAACTGCGAACATATACGCAGAACCAGACAGCCCAAACTTCATAAAACCAATTAAAACGCCCACTTTAACAAACAGCTGGCGCTCATTAGTTCAGCTTAGACAAAAACAAGAATATTGAAAGGAATCAGGTAATTGGCGTGTTATGAAAGATTTTCGACAGGGATTCGTAGGGCCTTAGGCATGCTAAAGACTATATTTTCTTCGCGGCCATCGACTTCAATCACGTTCGCCGCCCCTAACGCTTGCAGACGCTCGACCACTTGTTGGACAAGCACTTCCGGTGCTGAAGCACCAGCGGTCACGGCAACAGACGTGCAGTTTTGAATCCATTCGGGATTGATTTGAGACTGATCATCGATCAGGTAGGCCTGACAGCCCATCCGCTCGGCCAATTCTCGTAAACGATTTGAATTAGAGCTATTGGGCGACCCTACCACTAACATCACTTCGGACTCACCCGCTAAGCCTTTTACTGCATCTTGGCGATTTTGAGTGGCGTAGCAGATATCATCCTTGCGAGGGCCTTCAATCATCGGGAATTTTTCACGAAGCGCGGCAATAACTTTCGCCGTATCATCAACGGAAAGGGTGGTTTGAGTAACATACGCCAGTTTGGCAGGATTACTGACTTTCATACCAGCCACGTCGGCAACATCTTCCACCAAGTAGATGGCGCCGCCCAAAGACGTGTCATACTGCCCCATCGTTCCTTCTACTTCTGGGTGGCCTTCATGCCCTATCAAGATACATTCGCTGCCGTCTTTACTATATTTAGCAACTTCCATATGCACCTTCGTCACCAACGGACACGTTGCATCAAATACATTTAAGCCTCTAGATCTCGCCTCTTCTTGAACCGCTTTCGAAACACCATGAGCAGAAAAAATAACTAAGCTGTCGTCCGGGACTTCGTGCAATTCGTCAACAAAAATAGCCCCTCGATTCTTAAGATCGTCAACAACAAAGCGGTTATGAACCACCTCATGACGAACATAGACCGGTGCACCGAACACTTCAAGCGCACGATTTACGATTTCTATCGCACGATCCACGCCGGCACAAAAACCCCGAGGGTTTGCTAAATTGACCTGCATAAAACTACCCTCTTACCCTATAACGCCGCGACGCTAATGATTTCGACTTTGAACGCTAATGTTTGGCCTGCCAAAGGGTGGTTAAAATCCACCACAACATCTTGCTCATCAAACGAACTCACAACCCCCGGTAACTCAGACTGACTGGCATCAGCAAACGAAATCACCAAGCCTTCAGCCAGTTCCATATCATCGGCAAAATCAGCGCGTTTAAATGTTTGAATGTTATTCGGGTTTGGCATACCAAAGGCCTTTTCAGGCAAAACGGAATACTCGGCAGACTCTCCAGCTTTCATCCCTACTAGGTACGATTCGAAACCGCTCGGCAACTGCCCATCACCAAACTCAAACTCTGCGGGTTGTTTTTCAAAGGTGGAATCAACCACCGAACCATCTTCCATACGCAGTTCGAAATGGAGTGCAATACGGGTATTCTCAGCGATGTCTTGTGACAAAATAAATTCTACTCTGTATGTATATAAACTTAACTGCTAAACAGCCAATGGCTCAGCGATCATGTAAAGTAAATCGCTACGCTTTCGGCTCAGCGGTTGTGTCTTCTTTTCGGAAAAGATCCAATATCATCATGGCAGCACCGATCGAAATAGCGGTATCAGCGATATTAAACGCAGGAAAGTGGTAATCCCCCCAGTAAAAATGTAAGAAATCAACCACATATCCAAGCGTGATTCGATCATACAAGTTCCCTATTGCCCCGCCCAATACCAGCGCTATCGAAATGGCCATCCAGCGATCGCCATTCAACGTTTGCAACCAGCGCACTAGGGCCAAACTCACAATCACAGCTAGTGACACAAAGAACCATCGCTGCCAACCAGACTGGGTAGCTAAAAAGCTAAAGGCCGCGCCGGTATTATGAAGCAAGGTAAAATTAAAAAACGCAGGAATCACCTCGACTGGCATCGCATAATTGAGAAGGTTCGTCGCGTAATACTTCGTCACCAAGTCTGCAACAACAATGACGGCACTCAAGACCAGCCAGACCAACATTGATTGTCCGTTCTTTGTGCTCACGCAAATAGCCTCTTTTCACCGTCGCCATCCACATTTTCAATGCACCGACCACATAAACTCGGGTGCACCTCGCTTTGTCCAACGTCTTCTCGATGATGCCAGCAACGCTCGCATTTTGCTTTCTCAGAAGCCTCAACAATCAACGATAGACCTTCGAGATCACTCGGCTTTGCCTTGCTTGCTTGTGGGTCTGACACAGCTTTGACTGACGCATGGGAACTTAACAACACAAACCGCAATTCATCGCCCAGTTCCGCCAAGGCCTCATAAAGATCGCCTTCGCAGAACAACTGAATCTCTGTCCCTAACGAGCCTTTTACGGTTCCTACTTTACGCTCTTCTTCGATGCGCTTGTTAACGGCGTTTTTGACATTCATGATAGAAAGCCAGTAGTCCTGACCTTGGTCGGCATTCGCATCAAGAGGCACCAGACCTTCATACCAGGTTTCGAGAAACACACTAGCTGAGCGTTGTCCTGAAATCGGAGATGGCATTGCTGCCCACAACTCGTCAGCAGTGAAGCTTAGTACCGGCGCAATCCATCGAGTCATGGCCTCTAGCACGTGGTACATCGCCGTTTGGCAAGAGCGTCGCGCCAAACTGTCTGCTTGCGTTGTGTACTGTCGATCTTTGATGATGTCGAGATAAAAACCGCCCAACTCACCCACACAAAACTGTACGACTTTCTGATATACGTCCAAGAAATTGTATTCCGTATAACTTTTACGCAATTGCTCTTGAAGGTTGTTTGCCGTGTCCATCATCCAGCGATCCAAAGACAACATTTGCTCTGGCGGCAACATGTGCTCGGCAGGGTTAAAGCCGTTTATGTTAGACAACAAGAAACGCGCAGTATTACGAATTCGGCGATACGAGTCAGCAGTCCGCTTAAGAATTTCGTCTGATACAGTCATTTCTCCACTGTAGTCTGTGGCAGCAACCCAGAGGCGTAAAATGTCAGCGCCTAGCTTATTCATTACTTCCTGAGGCGCTACGACGTTACCAATAGACTTGGACATTTTTTTGCCATCGCCATCTACGGTAAAGCCATGCGTTAATACCTGCTTATAAGGTGCCGCGCCATTAATGGCAATCCCTGTCTTAAGTGAAGACTGAAACCAGCCACGATGCTGATCAGAACCCTCAAGATATAAATCAGCTGGATACTGTCCTAATTCTTCACGTTTTTTAACCACGGCAGCATGCGTAACGCCCGAGTCAAACCATACATCGAGCGTGTCGGTTACTTTGTTGTAGTCATTCGCTTCATCACCCAACAGCTCACTTGCATCCATTTCGAACCAAGCATCAATGCCTTTATCTTCAATTTTCTTAGCGACCAACTCAATTAACTCAGAGGTATTTGGGTGCAGTTCTTGAGTTTCTTTGTGGACGAATAAGGTGATAGGCACGCCCCAAGTACGTTGACGCGAAATGCACCAATCAGGGCTTTGCTCCAACATCGATTCAATACGGCTTTGGCCCCACTCAGGTACCCATTTCACACCTTTCACTGCATCGAGAGCCGCCGCTTTAAGACCATTTTGATTCATACTGACAAACCATTGAGGCGTCGCACGATAGATCAACGGAGTCTTGGTTCTCCAGCAATGCGGATAGCTATGCGTAAAGACATGCTTCAAGACTAGTTTACCTTGTGCCTCCAACGCTTCCAGAACACTCGCATCCACTTTATATACATGCTGACCCGCAAACATCGGCACGCTGTCTCGAAAAACGCCATTATCGTCAACGTAATTCAAGGTACCAAGTCCGTACTTTCTTCCGACATTAAAATCGTCAACACCATGGTCAGGCGCCGTGTGAACCGCCCCGGTACCAGCGTCAGTAGTGACATGGTCACCCAACAAAACAGGTAATTCTTTATCACGATAAAAAGGATGCAACAATTTTTGACCTTCAAGCGCAGCGCCGTCACATCGACCCACCACCTCAGAAGACTCAAAACCGAAACGCTCCATACAGTCATCGACCAACGCCGACGCCAGTACGATCAACTCTGATCCCGCGTCAGTCATGACGCGAACCAGCGAGTATTCAAGTTCTGCGTTCAGCGACACGGCTTGGCTGGACGGCAAAGTCCAAGGCGTTGTTGTCCAAATAACGACGGCTAGGTTGTCATCACTAACATCAACATTGAATGCGCCGAACACCGCTGCACGATCTACCACGTCATAACGAACATCAATCGCCGTCGACTGCTTGTCTTGATATTCCACTTCAGCTTCTGCCAACGCAGAGCCTCCAACCACGCTCCAATAAACTGGCTTAAAGCCTTTTTGAAGATGACCGTTTTCAATGATTTTTCCCAACGAGCGAACGATGTCCGCTTCGAATTTGAAATCCATCGTTAGGTAAGGGTTCTCCCAGTCTCCGAGCACACCCAAGCGGATAAAGTCAGTCTTCTGACCTGCAACTTGTTTCGCGGCATAATCTCGACATGCTTGTCTAAACTTGGAATATTCGACCTTAACGCCCGCTTTACCGATTTTCTTTTCGACGTTGTGCTCGATCGGTAGCCCGTGACAGTCCCAACCAGGAATATACGGCGCGTCAAAACCATCAATACCCTTCGCTTTAACGATGATATCTTTTAGGATTTTGTTAACCGCATGACCAATATGAATGCTTCCGTTGGCATAAGGAGGACCGTCGTGCAGAACGAATTTCTCTGCCCCTGCACGTAACTCACGAATTTGGTGATAGAGATCCATATCCTGCCAATGCTTGAGCATGCCGGGCTCTTTTTGCGCCAAATTTCCTTTCATAGGGAAATCTGTAGCCGGCAGGTTTAAGGTGTGCTTGTAATCACTCATAGTGGTTTTCACTTTATCTCGTTAGTGTCATATTCTGTTGCCGGAAGCGTTTTAGTCCGCCAAAACTGATCTGGCGATTCGGCTGTCCTGCTCAATTTGTCGTTTCAACTGATCAATGCCGTCGAAACGTTTTTCTTCTCTAATTTTTTCAATAAATTCGACAGCCAAACGCTCGCCGTAAAAGCTCTCACTCTGATCAAACAAGTGAATCTCTAGATTGGGCTCAAACTGACCAACGGTTGGCTTAGTGCCTATGTTTGCAACGCCTTTTTGCCTGCGTCCATCCTCCCGAATCACCGAAACGGCAAACACGCCATTCAAGGGAGCCTTGATACGCCCAAGCGAAATATTCGCGGTCGGAAAGCCAATTGTTCGCCCCAGCTGTTGCCCATACTGCACTCTGCCTGTTATTCCATACGGACGACCGAGTAATCGCGCCGCTCGTTTAAATTCACCCCCGGCAAGCGCCTGTCTTATCTCTGTGCTGCTAATTCTAACGGCACTGACTTCATCCAGATGCGTCGGCGTATTCTCAACCGAAAATCCTGACCCATGCCCAGCTCGAACCAACAAGGAGAAATCCCCCTCCCGGTCGCCACCAAACCTGAAATCGTCACCAACCACTAGATGGCGAACATTCAAACGCCTCACCAGCACCTGATCGATAAACGCTTGCCCGCTTAACTGGCTAAGATTTTCATCAAACTTTAAACAATAAACAGCGTCGAGCTCGCAGCTTTTTAAAGCTTCAAACTTTTCTCTAAAGCTCATCAGTCTCGCCGGAGCTTCGCTAGGATTAAAAAATTCTAGCGGCTGAGGCTCGAAAACAATTGCCAAGGACGGCAAAGACATTGATTCCGCACAACGCTTAAGTTGCGTAATAATATTCTGATGTCCGCAATGAACACCGTCAAAATTACCAATTGTTGCTACGCAACCTGGTATATCGACGCCAGCGTATTGTCGTCCTCTAAACAGCCTCATACTCAACACAAAACCATCGAAAAATAGGCGCAGATTATACGTGCCAGAGCGCCCACTATTCAATCAACCAAACACTATAGGCATAAAAAAACCCTCAAGATTATGACATCTTGAGGGTTTAATAAGTCTAGGCGGTCAGATCAGTTCCAAAAGCCTTCAACGTTCATGTATACAATCGTGGCTGGCGCGAGTAAAAATGTCAGAATACCAATCGTTTCATCCGTCGATTCTTCGTTGTTCTCGTTAACACGAAAACCATTTTTCTTACCCGACGTATAGTAGTTTCTGCCTTCGTGCCTTATAAAATACTTATCCGAGGTATCAACACCATTACTACTCTCATAATTGCCTTCATTTTGATAAGCCGGAACAAACTCATCATCTTCCGCCATTACGCTCATCGAGCCACCAACCAATAATAGGCCGACCAAACAGGCTGTCAGTTGCTTAAGTTGTCTGCGCATAATCCTCTCTCCAAACAAGCCAATTAGCGAAATAGTAACACGCGCCTTCACTTGGCTATAAAACATTCAATAAATTAAATCGCTTTGCGCAAGAAAAATAAAGCGCTTTCACATTGAATTACAGGTTTCAGGACTCAGAACGGGTCATAGTTATCATTTCAGCGACCAGAACTAGCCAGTGCTTAACACCAAGCCCCGAGTCCGAGTTCAAATGCGTCTGACATCCAATATTCGCCGTCACGACATGTCGAGCGTTCACGTCGCTAATAGACGCCAATTTTCGCTGCTTTAATTCCTGCGAAATGCCTGACTGTAAAATAGAGTAAGTCCCCGCCGAACCACAGCATAGATGCGCATCTCTCAACACCGAGATATCAACCCCCGCTTGCGTTAGCAAGCCCTCAACAGCCCCTGAAAGTTTTTGCCCATGCTGCAAACTACAGGGCGATTGATAAGCAACTTTGTGCCCCGATTTAACGAGCGCGGTGCTCGATAGCAACGCTGCCAATTCATCCCCATCAATCAACTCGACCGGATCTTTAACCCGCTTTACCAATTCACTCGCTTTTATTAAATAATCAGCATCGTCAGCAAGTATCGAAGCATAGTCTTTCAAAAAAGCACCACAGCCACTCGCATTCGAAACGATAAAAGCAGACGGCTGCTGACTAATTAGCGCATGCCAGCGGTCTATATTCTCACGCATTCTAGAGCGCGCAACGGCCTGTTCATCTAAATGAAACTCGATCGCACCACAGCAACCGCCCGCTAGGGTTTGTACATCAATTGATAGCGCGGAGAAAACAGCGCGCGTCGCAAGGTTGATCTCAGGAGAGATAGCGTCCTGCACGCAACCTTCGTGTAAGAAAACCACTCGCGGCGACAAGCCTGCGCCAACAGTTCGATCTAGCGGCCCTATTTTAACATCCGCTCGCGAAGGGATAGCAGATTTCAAGGCGCTTGGCAGTATCGGCTGAAAAATCCGCCCCAAGCTCAGCAGCAAGCCAAACAGCCTAGGACTTGTTAAAAACCACGCCAATGCTTTTCGTTTGAACCTTGGCAAACCGCGTCGCGGAAGCTTCTCTTCTAATAACTGACGGCCTACGTTCAATAAGCGATGATAATCAACTCCCGATGGACAAGTTGATTCACAAGACTGACAGGTTAGGCAGCGGTCCAAATGCAGTCGCGTTTTCTCACTGACTTCACCGCCCTCCAACATCTGTTTGATCAGATAAATACGCCCCCTAGGGCCATCTAACTCGTTGCCCAATACTTGGTAACTCGGGCATGTTGCATTGCAAAAACCGCAATGCACGCAGCTGCGCAATATTTTCTCCGCGACAACGCCCTCTGGACGCTCTTGATATAAGGGAATCAGGTTCGTTTGCATCGATTTCCAGGCCTATCACTAAAACGATTCATGCAGCGCTCCTACGTTAAAAACACCATTGGGGTCGTATGCACTCTTCAAACGTTGATGAATCAGCAGTATCGATCCATTCATATCGCCTAGAGCGACACTCCCCCTAGCCGAGCCAGCAACATTTAGATCAGATTCGTTAGTACAAGAGTAACTGCAAAAACTCCCTCCATGCTGCGTTACCAGCTGTCGCAAAAAATCAGTTTGCTCCGCTCTAACCCAGTACTGCGCACCGGCCCAATCCATGAGATAACTTACTGAGTGCGATTCGAGAACCGATGCCAAATCGGTAAGTGGCGGCACAGATAGACGCCACAACGGCAAGTCTCCTTCGAAAAATGGCAAGGAATGATTGCGTAGCCCTGCCCAAAAGTCGCCATTATTTTTAATACCTGTACAACGAGTCAAATCATTACGCGAGGCAAACAAAGAACAACTGTCCAAGCCACCCTCTAAACGTAAATAGGCGCGAGATCCATCATGCGCAAGGCCTGAAATGGGATTCATTGAACGCTGCCATCCAGCGTAACGATCCAGTAATTCCGTCGTAGAACACGCCCAAGAATAACAACTAACCCCTTGAGGCAAGGGCTGCACTTTCAAAGAGACTTGAGTGATTAAACCGAGACACCCCATGGCTCCTACCATGAGTCGCGATACATCGTAGCCCGCTACATTTTTCATGACTTGGCCGCCAAACCTAAGATACTCGCCACGTCCGCTGATCAAGTGCAAACCTAAGACCGAATCTCTGACGCCACCAGACCACGGCCGTCTTGGCCCGGCTAAGCCGCTCGCGATCATTCCGCCAACAGTTCCTTTATTCTCCGGACTCTGACCAGCATAAAGCGGCGGCTCAAAACTCAAACGCTGGCCAGATTCTGCAAGTAAAGCTTCAAGCTCTACTATACTCACGCCCGCCTGAACTGTGACGACCAACTCAGAAGGATCATACTCAACAACCTGATTCAAGGCCTTAGTTGATAGCAAATCGCCTTTTTCAGGTTTCCAAATAGCGCTCTTTGTTGCATGCCCCTCAATCACATAAGAGCTTCCTAGCTCTGTCGCTTGCTTTACTTGCTCGATGAGTTTTTCTATCGGAGGTGTCAATTTAGTGCTCACTAAAATCGCTCCAATTCAGGGAACGGTAACTGTCCATCGTGCACATGCATCGCACCAAACTCGGCACAGCGCGCTAACGTTGGAATATTCTTATTTGGGTTCAAGATACCTTGCGGGTCGAACGCTTTTTTCGTTGCTAAGAACTGCTCTAGCTCTGAGCCCTCAAACTGAATACACATTTGGTTTATCTTCTCACGCCCAACGCCGTGCTCACCTGTAATACAACCACCCAGCTGAACACACAGGGCCAGAATTTCGCCACCCAATGCTTCTGCCTTATTTAACTGTTCAGGAATATTCGCATCAAAAAGTATCAGTGGGTGTAAATTACCATCGCCCGCATGAAACACATTGGCGACCGCAAGGTTGTACTTTTCAGACAACGCAGCAATACCCTTTAAGACCGAGGGCAATTGTCGCTTAGGAATGGTTCCATCCATACAGTAATAGTCGGGCGCCAACCGCCCTACCGCAGGAAATGCACTTTTGCGGCCCAGCCAAAATTTTCGCTGTTCTTCCGGCGTGCGAGCCATTCGAATTTCAGTAGCGCCCTCTTCGGTCAATATGGCGCGTAAAGGAGCATCGAGACTTTCAACGTCGGAGGTTTCTCCATCCATTTCACAAATCAAGACCGCTTGCGCGTCGCGCGGGTAACC
>Ga0209825_1001112_pt1 | contig 13121 bp, 9 predicted proteins | sample EN8Hudsemesocosm_FD_184631 | JGI IMG/M metagenome (GOLD analysis project Ga0209825, IMG submission 184631) | Methane-oxidizing microbial communities from mesocosms in the Hudson Canyon - EN8B Hudson Canyon (SPAdes) (version 2) | ecosystem: Environmental > Aquatic > Marine > Cold seeps | place...
GCCGCTTTATCAATCGGGTGATGAAGAAGGGTGTCATTTTGAAAATGGAAAAGTGACTACACCAAAAGGTTTCAAAGATGCATATGAGCAATATATCGCAGGTGGTTGGCAGTCACTATCTCACCCTGTTGAATTTGGTGGTCAGGGTTTACCTTCTTCATTAGGCATTATTAAATCGGAAATGATTGGTACAGCAAACTGGGCTTGGAGTATGTATCCAGGTTTAAGTTTAGGTGCGATGAATACAGTGTTGCTACACGCAAGTGACGAACTTAAAGACATATATTTAACGAAGATGACTGAAGGTGCTTGGACAGGCACCATGTGTTTGACTGAGCCACAATGCGGAACAGATCTTGGTCAAGTGAAAACCAAAGCAGAGTTAAATGCCGACGGTTCTTATGCTATATCGGGTACTAAAATATTTATTTCAGCGGGTGATCACGATTTATGTGAAAACATTGTTCATATCGTTTTAGCAAGGCTGCCTGGCGCACCAAAAGGTACTCGCGGTATTTCTTTATTTATTGTTCCGAAAAACACAGTAAATGATGACCATAGTGTTGGTGAGTCCAATAATGTTACGTGTGGTTCTATCGAACATAAAATGGGTATTAGAGGTTCAGCAACTGCTGTTTTAAACTTTGATGCGGCAAAAGGGTATTTAATTGGTCCTGAAAATAAAGGTTTGGAGTGCATGTTTACCTTTATGAATACCGCTCGAATTGGTATTTCTATTCAGGGCGTTGCGGCCAGTGAACTTTCTTATCAAGGGGCTTTGCCTTACGCAAAAGAACGTTTATCAATGCGCTCATTGAGTGGTACAAAAGCGCCCGAAAAAGTAGCTGATCCGTTAATCGTTCATCCTGATGTACGTCGTATGTTATTAACACAAAAAGCGTTTGCTGAAGGTGGGCGCGCAATGCTGTATTACGCGGCGATGTTTGCTGACAAGGTAACTTCTGCTGAAACCGAAAAAGAGAGAGAAGAAGCTGATAATGTCTTAGGAATGTTAACGCCAATTTTAAAAGCATTTTTGACAGAAACAGGCTGTGAGTCGGCAAACTTGGGAATGCAGGTGTTTGGTGGTCATGGGTTTATTAGCGAGTGGGGTATGGAGCAGATTGTTCGTGATACACGTATTTCTACGCTTTATGAAGGCACAACAGGTATTCAGGCCTTAGATCTTTTGGGGCGAAAAATTATGATGAGCAAAGGCGCTAATCTTAAGTTCTTAACCAAAGAGATTTTTGCATTTTGTAAGGAATACGGAATTATCTCTCGTAATCCGCATAAAAAAGAAATGCTTAAATTTATTACGCCGTTATTTAAAACACTTGCTGAGTGGCAAATACTTACCTTTAGAGTCATGCACGGGGCATCAAAAGACCGTGATTACATTGGATCGGCTTCGGTAGACTACGTGATGTACTCAGGTTACGTTGTTATGGCTTTTTTATGGGCAAAAATGGCACAATCAGCATTTGAGAAAATAGAATCAGGCGAAGGCGATATGGACTTTTTGAAAGCCAAAATTCAGACGGCTGAATTTTACTTTGACCGTATACTGCCTCGCGCAAAAAGCCACGCAAGCATGATGATTAAAGCTCCTAAAAGTTTAATGCAAATGGATGAGTCGCATTTTTCGTTTAGTTAATAGCTTTATCTTTACTGAAAAATGACCAGAATCCTTGAACTGCTTTTTCTGCGTTCGAGGGCTCTGAGTTAGCTTGTTCTGCTTTTAGGATAATTTGCCGCTCTATGGCTGTGGTGTTCGTATCGTTAAAAAAATCAGCATGATTTTCATTAGAGGATAGAGGTGCTTGCTCTACTTGAGGAATGTTAGACGAGTAAGTAATTTGTTCTGTAGGCTCAACGTGAATTTCTTGGTCATCGATAGTGGTCGACTGCATTTCCTGTTCGCATTCGTCCATTAACTTAAGTGCCCAACTTTCGTCTATATCTTCAAGACGATCAAAAGCTTCTTGTGTGTTTAGGTTTAAATCTGACATATGTTACTCCAATTAACCTTTTTTGTTATCCGAACGACCTTCTAAATAACGCTGATAAATTACAGCGTAAAAACCAGAGTTGGCTTTCCTTGTTCGAGTTATAAGCAGGATAAGATGATATTTTTCGAAAGTAAATGTTGCTCACTAATATACTGTATGCATATTTAGATTCTCATATCTTTGGTTTCGGCCATATCCTGTGAAATATGTTATTTATATTTTCTAAAATGGTCAATAGTCAATGTCTTACAGACCGCTTTCGTATGGCTTTGATCGAACCAGATGTGATCTTTTATACAGTCAATGTGTGATGAGTAAGACCTATTGGCGAAAATAGACTTGGATGAGGTGATAACCAAACTGTGTTTTGACTGGGCCATGAACAACTTTAAGCGCCTTTTTAAAAATTACTTGCTCCACGGCCTTCACTAGCTGTCCTTTCTTTATTTCGCCCAAGTCACCTGACTTCTTTTTAGAAGGGCATTGGGAATGCTTTTTAGCTAGCACCCCAAAGTCAGCACCTTTCTTTAATTGCTCTTTTAATTTGATTGCCTCTTGTTCTGTTTTTACTAGAATATGTCGGGCCATTGCTATCGTCATTAAAAGTACCTTTTAAGCGTGTATTAAGTTTGGTTCTCTCGTCGCTTGATGTTCACTTTCATACCATTTTTATTAGATAGAGTGATCTGCGCTTGAGGGTTTATTTCTTGGCCTTCAGCAAGAGATATTTCGAAGCATTGTACAATGCTTGCGAGTATAAGTTTAGCCTCCATCATAGCAAAAGCTTGCCCAATGCAAACACGAGAACCTGTTCCAAATGGAATATACACATGTTTTGGAATAGATTTTTCATTTTCTGCAGAAAAGCGCTCAGGGTCGAACCTTTCAGGGTTTGGAAAGTATTTAGGGTTGTGGTGACTTGAATAAGGTGAAATAAAAATTACCTTGTCTCGAGGAAATAAGTAATCACCCACCACAGTATCTTCATTTGCTTGTCGCGTATTTAGTGTCCATACAGGAGGTAATAAACGCATCGATTCTTTTACCACCATTTCGGTGTACACCAATTCTTTTAAATCAGAAAATTCGGCAGTTTTACCGTTAAGTACTGTATCTAGTTCATGCTGTAGCTTTGTTTGAATTTCAGGGTGCGTTGCAAGTAAATAAAAAGCCCATGTTAGTGCGTTAGATGTGGTTTCGTGACCTGCAACAAAAAGCGTGATGAGCTCATCCATGACTTGTTTTTGGCTCATCTTAGTTCCATCTTCATATTCAGCCAGTAGTAGCATTGACATCATGTCACCGTTATCTTTAATGCTTCCATTACTAGTCATTCTAGCTTCAATAATATGCTCAATCGTTTGATGCAGGTTCTTTCGAGCTTTGGCTAATTTAAGGTTGCCAGGGCTTGGCACCCAATCAGGCATTGGAAGTATCTGAAGAAAACGTTTATTGATTAAATCCTGAACGACATGCATCGTGTCACCAATTTTGTCAGCTTCATTTTCCATTTCACCCATGTCAGTATCGAATAGGGTTTTTGTGACAATGTACATCGTGAGTTTAAACATGTCGTCACTAATGCTTCTAGTGGTGTCATCATTCCAATTGCTTATATATTGTTCGGTGTATTCACTCATTGTTTTTGTATAAGCTTCCATACGCCTAAAATGAAACCCCGGCTGTACTAGCTTACGATGAACTTTGTGAGAAGCGGTGTCATTATTTGTGACGATCCCTTTACCGAGAATCGTTCCCATAATATTTACATCTCGATCACCTTTTCTAAAATTTTTCGCTTCCGTAACAAGAATTTTATGTGCAATATCTGCATCTACAACAAGCGCCATATCTTTAAAAGGTAAATGAAATTCCACGACACCATCATAGTCATTGGTTAGGCGTTTAAAAAAATTTAAAGGACTTTTTGCAAATTCTGGTAAACACCCCAAAATTGGTACGCCAGAATCTTTTGGAATGGGTGTAAGTGTATTGTTAAGCATAATGGAAGCGGTAGACATAGCAGATACCTTAAGTGTTGTTTTTATTTATTATGCATACTTTGCCATAATATGACTGTTGGTCACAAAGCGTTTTTTTGGAACAAACTGTTCCAAAATTGTGTGCTCAAATGAATAAAGGTAGCTCAAATAATTGGGGAGATCGAGGTGTTAGCTAGGGAGCGGAGCTTATTAAAGCCGCCAACCTAGTCATTCTAGCTATTTAATAAAACTTATAGGGTGTGCTTGCGCACCGAAAATTCGATGTTAAGTTTTTTTGAAGTACAAGCACGCCCTATATATATAAACACTATGTATGCGCTAACCCGTTCAAAAGATCAATTTCTGGGGGAAGCCTCCACCAGTAACAAAATATAGCGTTAGTCCTTAGATGTTCTCACAAGTAAAACATCGCACTCTGCCAAATTTAATATTTTATGTGCAGTAGAACCAAGTAAAACTTCCAGGCCATGTCGGCTATGACTACCTGCAATGATTAAATCTGAACCGAGGTTGTCTGCTTGTTTAAGTATTGTTTGTGCGGGAGGACCAAAGCAAACAATGAGTTTGTTTGGGTCGAGTCCTGCTTCTTCTATAAAAGGTTTAAGGTAATTTGCCCCAGACTGAGCTAGCTCTTCTTGATCAAGAGGAGGGGGGATTTGTCCGGGGCTGCCTGCCCAATCAGCAATAATAAGGTCTAAAACCACGTGAACGAGGTGTAACTTGACTGTATTGTCAGTATTTAAAAATTCTGCAGCCTTATTTAAAACCTGTTTTGAGCTTTGACTACATTCAACTGCAACAAGAATATTTTTATATGTATGCATTGTTTTCTCCGTCAAAAAGTCATGAATTTTATACTTAATTCTACTCCTTATATTAGACCTTATTTAGATAAATAAAATGATATACATCAATTGAAAATTTTTCAGTGAGATTTTAATTTCAAACTAGCACAAAATTCCTGCATATTGAGTGTGAGTTTAGAGCTAGTCATCTGATTAGAGGCCCTTGTACGATTGCTGCTTATGTAAAACATAACCGGAATGGCACCGAGTGGCTTTCATGCAAAGGTATCGATTATTTATATCAGCGATTCATTAGGTCAGCGAGCTCCGTTCTATTAGAAATATGGAGTTTTTGATAAATTCTATAAAGGTGATTAGATACTGTGGAGGGAGAAATTTCTAGCTTTTTTGCTATCTGCTTAAAACTCATTCCTTGAGAAACACCATTCACCACCTGTAATTCACGTGGTGTAAGCTCATCTAAAGGCGTGGTTGGTCTTACTGTTATACGATATAAATCCCCCATTTTTTCACTGCTAATGTGAAGTTTGTTTTGAATATGTTGTATACCATCTTCTGGAATTTTGAAGGGTAAAGATTGGCCTGAATAATCGGGGAAATATTCCTCCATCAAATCTAAAAATACAGCTTCAGCCTCATGGTAAACGCCATGTTTATCACAAATTGCCGTATGGCTTATCGTATCGCGATCAAATTTCTTTAGGTTTAGCATGCAGGCTTCAGATGCTGAACTTAGAAGGTGGAATAACGCTCTTCTATACATTATTTTTTCATCTTGTAAAAAGGGATTGTCAGGCTTTTCACGGTATAAAGTAAGCAGGGTATAAATGCCGCTGCGTTGTTCAATGTGAACAGAGCTAAGAATGCGTGTGATTTTTTGTGGCTTAAAGACGCTTGAATAAATTTCAGATTTAAAGAAGGCTTCGTCATCTAGCGCGTCAGACATATCGACAGGCTCACCCACTCGCGAAAAAAGTAATTTACTTATAGGGTTGATCGGTAAATGTTTTATTAATCGGTCCGAGAAGTCTTCTGGTAAGCCTATTGTGGTATGGGTGTGGAAGGTGCGAGTAGTTAAATGTCCGGTACTCCAAATTGCAGCATCAAAATCTATGAGTGTTTGTAACTCATTTAAGGCCCAATAGCGGAATTTGGCTAGCTCAATATGTTGCGTTGAACGATACAAACGACTAATAAAATGATCAACAGGGTCCATAAAACAACTTTCCTTCACTCTATTTATATTCCAAAACGATACGTTAATGTAATCACTGTTAGGCTAATTTTACTATCCAAAATTACATATATATCAGGCACACTTTAGTTTAAATATAGCTAGGTGGCCGATTTATGGAAACTCAAAGCAGTGATGTCATTATAGTTGGTGGTGGAATCGCCGGTTTAGTCACGGCCTATGAATGTTTGAACAAAGGGTTAAGTGTTCGGATTCTTGAAAGAGATACTGCCGAAAATCTAGGTGGGCTAGCCAAGCTTTCTTTTGGTGGGATGGCGCTCGTTAATACGCCAATACAGCGAAAAATGGGGGTTAAGGATAGCCCTACAGTAGCGTTAAAAGATTGGTGCTCTTTTGCAAGTTTTAATGAACACGATTATTGGCCAAAACAGTGGGCTAAGTATTACGTTGACCACTGTTTGGAGGGTGTTTATGAGTGGTTGATTGAACATGGGTTGAAGTTTATACCCGCTGTTAATTGGGTAGAGCGTGGCCAGTATGGAGAAGGTAATAGTTTACCCAGATATCATATTCTATGGGGAACAGGTTATCGCTTAGTTGAACGTTTTATTTCACTTTTAAAAACACATAAAAATAATCATAAACTTGAAATACTCTATGAACATAAAGTGCATAATTTTCTGAGAACCCATAGCGGTATTACCGGCTGCCAAGCGCTTGACGAACACACATCTAAAAAGAAAAATTTTCATGCAAACCATATCGTCGTAGCGACGGGGGGTATAGCGGGTAATTTACAAAAAGTAAGAGAGCATTGGTATAAACCTTGGGGGAAACCACCTGCTGAAATACTAAACGGATCACATAAATACGCTGATGGATTATTACATGATGTGTTACATGAGCAGGGCGCAGTGGTCAGCCATCTCGATAAAATGTGGAACTATGCCGCCGGTATACCTCATCCTAATCCTAAATTTAAAGATCAAGGTTTGAGTTTAATACCGTGTAAAAATGCTTTGTGGTTAGACCATACTGGCAAACGTATAGGCCCGGAGCCATTGGTAACAGGGTTTGATACCAATGAACTTTGCCGACGTGTTTCTAAATTAGATCAACCCTATACGTGGCAATTGTTTAACTGGAACATTGCGATTAAAGAATTCGCCGTTTCAGGCTCTCAGCATAATATAAATATTCGAGACAGAAAGTTATTTTCTTTTTTGAAGGAAGCTTTTTTAGGTAATCATCGTTTAATTAAACAGCTGCAAGAACAAAGCGATCATTTTATTGTGGCTGATGATTTGTCTAGTCTTGTGGCTAAGATGAATCAGTTAAATGGTGACGATCAAATTAGTCTAGGTACTGTGCGCACTCAAGTTGAGCAGTATGATGAAATGATAAGCAAAGGATCTGCTTTGTGGAATGATGATCAATTACGACGAATACAGCATGCGCGCTCATGGCGTTCAGATAAATTGCGTACGTGTAAACCAAAGCCAATTTTACATAAAAGTTCCGGCCCTTTGATAGCCGTTAAACTACGGTTAATTTCAAGAAAAAGCCTAGGTGGCATTCAAACAGACCTACAAAGTAGAGTGTTAGATATAGAAGGCGATCCTATCGATGGATTATATGCAGTCGGTGAGGCTGCCGGGTTTGGTGGAGGGGGCGCGAGTGGGTTTAAATCACTTGAAGGTACTTTCTTATCAGGTTGTATTTTAACTGCTAGAGCCGCAGCAAAATCTATTTGTAAGTTATAGGTTTATGGAAAATTTCCATAAACGGTTATCGATTTAAAAATGCAGTACTTATTCAGCAGCTTTGTTGGAATATATAGATAGTATATAAATACCATTATCAAGAGGTGAAAATTGTGAAAAAAACAGGTGCGTGGCTAGTTAAATATGCATTGGAGCAAATAGGGGTGCGTTACACTTTTGGTATTCCTGGTGTTCATAATACTGAAATTTATGATGAACTTAATAAATCTAATTTGATAACACCCATGCTGGTGACACATGAAGGTTGTGGCGCTTTTATGGCTGATGCGATGAGCCGAACGAGTGACTCTATTGGGGCTATGGTGATTGTTCCAGCTGCAGGTGCTACACATGCTGCAAGTGGAATTGGTGAAGCATTTTTAGATGGTATTCCCATGCTGGTGATTAGTGGTGGTGTAAGAAGCGATTCCGACTTTACTTACCAGCTTCATGAAATGGATCAGCATGCGATGATGGCGCCGATCACAAAAGCGACTTATAAAGTAGAATCTCAAAGTGAAATATTAGAGGTGATTTATAAGGCTTATCAAACGGCAATAAGCGGAGAGCCTGGCCCAGTATTTGTTGAAGTACCTGTAAATATACAACTTTATAGCGGGGAAATAGAATCCATACTCAGCTATGAGGAATTCTCGTCTTCGTTTGAAAAAGCTAAAAGAATGCCTGACTTAAATGACAGGCTAGATCAAGCAGTTGAATTGCTGCTCAACGCAAAGTCACCAGGAATATTTTTAGGTTGGGGGGCTGTGGATGTGAGTAAGGAAACGATGCGTATTGCAGAGCTTCTAGGCGCTCCTGTATCAACTACACTTCAGGGATTAAGTGTCTTTCCGGCTAATCACCCGTTACATACAGGCATGAGCTTTGGTCCAGCAGCAGTACCTGCCGCTACAAATGCTTTTTCAGCGTGTGATTGTATGTTAGCTATAGGAACTCGCTTTGGCGAAATTGGTACAGGTAGCTTTGGTGTCAGCGTACCGACAGATCTCATACATATTGATATTAATCCTGAAGCGTTAAATGCTAATTACCCCGCCCAAGTAGCGATAGAAGGAGACTCTGTAGATGTCACGCCACGCTTATTACAGAAGCTAGAAGAAAGAGCGAAAAAACAAAATTTTAACGCCAGCACGCGTTTAAAAAATGTGAGCACTCAAGTTGCAAAGGATAAGCAAGGCTATAAAAAAGAATGGCTTGCGCACGACACAAAGGGTCGTGTAAATCCGCTTAAGTTCTTTGATGGATTAAGAGCTAAGTTACCTGATGACGGTTTTGTGGTCGTCGACGATGGCAATCATACATTTTTAACCGCAGAGCTTATGCCTATTTTTACGCCTAGAAGCATGATTTCACCTACTGATTTTAACTGTATGGGTTATGCGGTTCCCGCTACCATCGCGACCAAGTTAGCTAACCCAGATAAAGATGTCGTTTCAATCATTGGTGATGGTGCTTTTCTGATGACCTGTATGGAAATCATTACAGCAAGTGAGAATAACTTAGGCGCTATTTTTACGGTATTTAATGATGGTGAGTTGTCTCAAATTTCGCAAGCTCAAAATGTACCTTATAACCGTAAAACCTGTACGGTACTTGGAAACACACGTTTTCAAGGGGTCGCACAAGCAACTGGGGCAAAATATCTTTGTATCAATAATGATGCTGATATTAAAGAAGCTTTGGATAAAGCGTGGGAGCATTCAAAAAATGGTTGCCCTGTCATTCTGGATGTGAATATTGATTACAGTAAACAAACCCGTTTTACCAAAGGGATTGTCGGTACGAATCTTAAGCGCTTACCACTAAATACAAAAATACGCATGATTAGTCGGGCACTGGTTAGAAAGGTAACAGGTTAATAGTTGGTGTGATTTAGTGAATATTTAGATATTTTTATAAAAAAGTATTTGAAGTCAATGACATGGCTTAACTAACAGGTTCAGATTCTAGTTTTTCTATAGTTTGATTTGATACCTGTCGATAAAAAAACAAAAAAAATATAGACAGAACTGGATTATCTACACATAATACTGAGTATGTATACAGTACTGATCCAGTAGATTATTTGGAAAGCACTCGAATTAATTATTTTACCTTTAGGGGAACACATAAATGAATGACAATAAAAAGAAGGCGCTAGGTGCTGCTTTATCACAAATTGAACGACAGTTTGGTAAAGGCGCCGTGATGAAGTTAGGTGACCAACCGCGTGATGCAATCCCTTCTGTCTCAACTGGATCATTAGGCTTAGATATTGCTTTAGGCATTGGTGGTCTTCCTTATGGGCGTATTGTTGAAATTTATGGTCCTGAAAGTTCAGGTAAAACAACGTTAACCTTACAAACTATTGCTGAAGCCCAGAAACAAGGGAAAGTATGTGCATTTGTTGATGCGGAGCATGCATTAGATCCAATTTATGCTGAAAAACTTGGTTTAAATGTAGATGAATTACTTGTGTCACAGCCAGATACAGGTGAGCAAGCGCTTGAAATTGTCGACATGCTAGTACGCTCAAATGCTGTTGATGTGATTGTAGTCGACTCCGTTGCAGCACTTACACCTAAGGCAGAAATTGAAGGGGATATGGGTGATAGCCATATGGGCTTGCAAGCTCGTTTGATGTCACAAGCACTACGTAAACTAACGGGTAATATTAAAAACGCGAACTGTTTAGTTATCTTCATCAACCAGATTCGAATGAAAATTGGCGTGATGTTTGGAAACCCTGAAACAACAACTGGCGGTAACGCATTAAAATTCTATGCTTCAGTACGTTTAGATATTCGCCGTATAGGTGCTGTAAAGCAAGGTGATGAAATACTCGGTAATGAAACGCGAGTAAAAGTTGTTAAAAATAAGGTATCTCCACCCTTTAAACAAACAGAGTTTCAAATTTTATACGGCAAAGGTATTTATCGCCTAGGTGAGGTGGTTGATCTAGGTGTGAAGGAAGGTTTTGTTGATAAAGCCGGTGCATGGTATAGCTATAACGGCGATAAAATAGGCCAAGGTAAAGCGAACGCGGCAAACTACTTGAAAGAAAACCCTAAGATAGCGGTTGAAATAGAAACCAGAATTCGCGAGAAGTTAATGCCTAAACCAGAAGCGTCTGAAGAGGGCGCTTCAGAAAAACCTGCTTTAGAGGTTTAAAGTTTTAAGGCATTTATCATTTAACGTGATTTAATGCTTGTTGCTGAGCGGCTCTATTCAAAGGATGAATGAAGTCGCTTTTTTTTACCTAAAATTCGTTGAAATACTAAACTTTGAGTTTTGACTTATTATATAAACTTTGATTATTTGGCTGTCTATATATGAAGCCCATATTCATTCTCAAAATAAGAAAGTTAGCAAATAGCATTCTTAATATGAAAAACACTATATTTAAATGAAGTATCCTTTTATTTTTATCTTATATATATTCAGAGTTTCCTGAAGCTGAATGTTTTGCAACCAGTTATCAGTTTGTTTTAGACAATGATCAGTATCATAGCCCGAAGATTCGCTTCAAGAAACGAATGCAACATTCAGGTTTATTAAAGAATTATTTTGAAGTAAGTGCGCGTGGCGACTTACCGTTTATGATGTCTAGCTTTTGCATTAAGCGAAAATTCTTCAATCAACTGCATGGGTTTCCAGAAGGGATTACGATGGGCGAAGATCAAGACTTATTCGTACGCGCCGCATTGAACGGCCATATCGCATACAGCCCGAGTGTATTATCGTTTTACCATCTAGACTCTTCCAATAGGGCTTGTCAGCGAATTGTGCCTCAAGAAGAATGCAGCTTTAGCAAATATGTTTTTGAACAAACTAAAAATAAAGCACTTAGTCCAAATATGCGTGAGAATATGAATAAATATTCAGCCTCGCATCTCTTACATATTGCGTCACTCAATATCAGACTAGGGCGCTTAACTATCGCAAAACGATTATTAAATGACGAGCGCTGTCAGAGCCAACCGATGAAGTATCTGTGGTGGATGGCTAATTATTGGCTTAATAAGTTAACGGTAGGAGCGTCGAAACTTACTTGGGTTTAATGACGCTATAAATTCAGAGATAAGATCAATTGAAAGTATCTTTAACTGTGATTCCTGTCCATGCAGGAGTCTATAGTTGATTCGGCTCGAATGTGACAAGCGCGTACATCGGGTGGTTATTTTATTATTTAAATATCTATTTTCCTGCAATAGGGCTGCTTATATTAATCGGCACTTGTCAAGAAAGAGCCACTAAAATCGCCTTCTTTTATCAATTCGAACATGGCTTGAAACGACCCAAAGCAGAGCTATTGGGGTGATGGGGTAGAGCGATTAAACCGTCTGCCTTTGCCTGTGGTTTCAACCGGTCTATGCAACACATGATTGAAACCTTTCTGCTGGAGTTTCATACCCCAATGTCTTTCTTGGTCTCTCATTTAGCTGTCTTGCTATACCATTTAGTTTAGCCTGTGAATGAACAGATAGATCGGTGAATTTTGGAAGATACTGCCTGATCAGTCCATTCGTATTCTCGTTTGAACCTTTTTGCCATGGACTAGCAGGGTCACAGAAGTAAACATCTATATTGGTCGTTGTAGTAAATCGCTTATGGTCCGCTAGCTCTTTACCTCTATCCCATGTAAGTGATTTATATAGTTCTTCGGGCAATTTCTTAGCTTGTTTAATAAGTGCGTTAACAACCGTTTCAGTTTGTCTGTTTTTTAGCTTTACCAACATAACATAGCGAGAATGTCGTTCGACTAAGGTTGCAACATAACTTTGCTTTGAGCCCACAATTAGGTCGCCCTCCCAATGCCCAGGAACGGCTCTATCCTCAACCGATGCGGGACGTTCGCTAATTGATACCGCGTCTTTGATTTGTCCAAGATGACCACCTTTCATAGTTGAATGTTTTGACCTACGAACAATTCGTCTTGTTCTCAAGTGCTTAACCAGCTCTTTCTTCAAAGCGCCTCTGGCTTGGATATATAAGCTACGATAGATCGTTTCATGTGACACGTAATTCAGCTCGTCTTTAGGGTAAGTAACTTTTAACCAGCCTGATATTTGTTGAGGTGACCAGCTTTTCTGTAGCTTGCCCGCAACAATTTGAGCAAGTTTTTTATTCATTGCTAGTTTACATACCTTTGGTCTTAAAGACTTTTGCCAAGCAAATTTATCGGCTAAAGCTGCCCGGTAGTGAGAGCACCCTCCATTTCTATTTATTTCCCGGCAAACCGTGGAAGGTGAGCGGTCTAAATTTATCGCGATTGATCTTATTGATAGCTGACTCGCCAACCCGCGTGATATTTCTTCTCGTTCATAGAGTGATAAAGACTT